>JACCDR010290958.1_pt1 | contig 25785 bp, 29 predicted proteins | sample 7446431 | NCBI WGS metagenome assembly JACCDR01 (sample SAMN15323443, study PRJNA562643) | freshwater metagenome | isolation source: river surface water | place: USA:Blue River Watershed | collected 2017-08-17 | reverse complement strand
ACACACACACACACACACACACACACACACACACACACACAATGAAAACAAAACTAAAACACGTCATCATCCGCGCTGATCGCGCCGGAGTATTCGCCGGGTTCCTGAAAAAGAAAACCGGATCGGAAGTTCAATTAACTAAAGCCCGGCGCCTGTGGTATTGGGCTGGTGCCGCATCGTTGTCGCAACTTGCAGTCGAAGGCACAAAAGACCCATCAAATTGCAGATTTCCGCAAGAGGTGGATGAAATCACCGTATTGGGTGTGATTGAAATTATTCCCACGACAAAGGTTGCTCAAGACAGCATTAACTCGGTGAATGTATGGAAGCAATAGCCTTTTTCAAAGAAAAGACGTTAGGTGGCGGTTACGGTGAAGGTTCCGGTTACGGTTATGGTAACGGTGACGGTTCCGGTAACGGTAACGGTGACGGTTACGGTGAAGGTTCCGGTTCCGGTGACGGTGACGGTTCCGGTTACGGTTACGGTTCCGGTAACGGTAACGGTGAAGGTTCCGGTGACGGTGACGGTTCCGGTTCCGGTAACGGTAACGGTGAAGGTTCCGGTTACGGTTACGGTAACGCTTGTGATTTAACGACACTCAACGGTGAAACCATAGAATACATTGATGGCATTCCAACGATAATCAAAAAGATTCGTGGTGACATAGCTAAAGGGTTTATTGTGAGACTTGTTGACTTTTCGTTAAAACCTTGTTTCATTGCTCGTCAAGGATATGACTACGCACACGGTAGAACCGTTAGGCTCGCCGTGAAAGCATTGGAGGAAAAACTAATTGCTCAGATGTCACCAGATGAAAAAATTGAAGAGTTTTTGAAAGCAGGATTTGAGCTGAACGCTGTGTTCCCTATCAGCCAGTTTTTCGATTGGCACGGAAAGCTGACTGGAAGTTGTGCCATTGGGCGCGAACTTTTTATTAAAGAACACGGACTGAATTTAGAATCAGGCACCATCACAACACATCAATTCATTGAGCTAACGCAAAATCATTTTGGTGGTGATGTGATAAAGAGACTCAAAAATAAATTAACTGAAAACACAATCAAAACTGAAATCACAGGTATGCGGAACGCCGCCGCATGGGAGCCGTGCAGTAAAGAGAAGAAATAGTTTTCACTTGCAACATTTGCAAATCTATGCACAACAACAACAACAACAACAACAACAACAACAAACTACATCAGAAAAAAATTCTAATGTTAGGGACATCTGGATTTATCTACAGACAAAAGATATTCTCTAAACCTATCGGAGTGAAGGAAGCAGCAAGTCTTTTCTTGCGCGAGGATGTGGTTGTAGATATTAACATAGAAAATAACTTACTCGAATATGCACTGTGTTCTAATAGCCTTCGATAAGGTATTTAATACTCCGATATTTTGGGGTATAAATGACACCGGAACGCCTTTCGTATTATTCGACATACCAAGTCGCATACCATCAGCGATCATGCCTATAAGTAGAATTGCTGAGACTCTTGAAGTCCACCAGAAATCTATAAATTTTAATCAGCCAATTACTATTATTGAAATGGTAATTGGTTCATGACGACGGTTTGATCCGGATCAAACCCTTAGAACACACACACACACACACACACACACACACACACACACACACAATGAAAACAAACAACAAATGATAATCGCAAACAACATTATAAAACAACACTTTAAGCTCAGTCGAAAGTATTGGGCAGCAAGTGATGGAAACCAAGCAGCCCTTTCAGTAAAAGGTAAGCCTGTCTACACCAACACAACTGAAGATAAAAACGAGAATGGTGAGACAATCAAAATTATTCATAGTAATCCTGTGCCTGCAACGTCTGCCAACATTTATAAGATGCTGCACGCACGGTCGCGAGCAAAGCTAGTCAGAGCAATGCGGAATCTCAATCTCGATTCTCGTAAGTTTAACTTATTCGTCGTCAAACAAGAACTCACAGTTAAATAGTTATGGACTACCCAAACGCAATGCTGTGCTGTCGTGAAGTCGTTGACGACGATATGCTACAACGAATTCTAGACCACTTCGGCACAGTGTATCTTACACGCAAGATGGATGGAGTGCGCGTCCGTGTTCTCCACGGAGACGAGGGCGTGAAGGCATATTCCAGAACTAATTTGGAAATCCCAAATGGGGTTCTCCAAATGTGGGCAGAAGAAACATTTGAAGATGGTTTTGCCCTTGATGGTGAGTTGACTCTAGATAACGCTAGCTTCAATGCAACTCAATCATGGGTTATGTCACAAAATCCAATGGTGAAAAAATTCAAATACAACATATTTGATATAGTTCCACGCTCAAGATTTGCAACAACTGCAAAATATCTCAATCGAATTGAAACCCTGCGTAAGCACTATAAAGTCCGGCTTGACTGCACAAGACTCCTGTTTCCAAGGGAAGCAACTACAGTCGAAGCTATACGTGCTGAGTATGATCGAATCATATCTGAAGGTGGGGAAGGATTGATCATACGCGGTGATACGCTCTACAAGCATGGGCGATCAACATTCAGTGATGGGTTCTTTCGCATGGTTGAATGGCGCAACGGCAAAGCTATTATCATTGGCTTTATCGAAGCACAGTCTAACGAGAATGAAGCAACTATCTCGGCAACTGGACACACAAAGCGCAGTAAATCCAAGGACAACCTCCACCCTTCAGGAACCTTAGGTGCTCTTGTCGTCCGGGATACCTTGACTGGAATTCAATTTGAGATTGGGACAGGGTGGACACACGAGCAAGCCCAGGAGATTTGGGATAACAAATCAGATTACGCTGAGTCGCTCATACATTACAAGTATAAGCCCTTCGGAGTTAAAGACGCGCCTCGGCAACCCGTGTGGCTTGGTAGTGTGCTAACTCTCTAATTGCTTACGCAATGCTTTTAGATCGTTCAAAGCCTCCTTGACAGTTTCGCTGTCCATGTCAGATGGTTTTTTCTCATCAGCCTTTTCCAGATCAATCAGCTTGCTTGCAAAAATGCCACTAGCTACTGCTGCTTGCATTGGTGAAAGATCTGTGATGCGTGCTCTTGTGTGCATTGCACAAGCAAGGCTGTTCTCAGCAAAGACCTTCTTCAATAGAGCCCGAGCCTTATCAGATTTAATGAATACACCTTGCAAAGCATCCTCTATCATGCTGATCGATACTGCATATTTTTCAGATAATGCAGGAACCGTAGCTCCGCTTGCTTTGTCCTGACATATAGCAAGTGCTGTGCTTTCGGACATACCTTTGAATTTACCTTTAGTCTTCCCAAGATTAGATTTAGTCTCAACTTCAACGCTCACTGGATTGATTGTTAAGGTCTTCCCCTTCAGAGTTCCACGAATTGTTTTTGTAACTTTCATACACATTTATTATAGCAGAACTTGCAACAAATGCAAATCAATATTGAAAACATTGGTCAAGTAAATTCATTGGCTCAAGCACTGAATGTTCCGCCCGCATATTATAGCACACTTGGAAAACTAAAACATATAATCCGCGCTTGTGCTCCAAAGCACGACGAGATCGAAGTTCTGATCTCCGTGGAACTAATACCAAATGCCTACTTGTTGAATACGGGACTTGTTAAACAAACATTAAACCGTGCTCCTGTCTGTGGTTATAAGTGGGTGAGTGTCCAAATTGTAGAGAGTGTGTTACATATCAAGTGTTCTAATATACAGAACGTAGAAACAAACTTTATGCAGTATGTTTTACGCAAACTTTGCACAAGAGGGCGCTGCAAGATTTCCAAAAAGAAAATACCACGCTCGTATATCTCTCGCCCTTCAGCCTTGACACGTGCTATGGTAGCGCGAACAAATCGCGCAATTTCTTATACTGAACTACCACATCACGTAGTGTGGGCAGTTCAATAATTAGCACTTGACTTTGCAACGAATGCAAAGTAGAATAGGTGCTCATTGATTTCCCTAGAACAACACAAACACAAACAAACAAACAAACACATGGCTAAATCCACACAAAAAGAAAAACAGAAAGTAGCAGCAAAGGCAAATAGCAAGTTGGTTGCCCTTATCAAAGGCTCCGACAAGCAAATGGCACTTGCAAAAAGTGCAATTGCTGCCGTTGCGGCATTCATCCAACGTGAAGAACTCACTAAGGAAGAAGTCGTTGCATCCTATATGGATGCTCGTGGCTGCACCGAGAGCACAGCTATCTCGCAATATAGCCGTATTCAGGGATTGATTAAGAATCCTGACGTGCTTAAAGACCTTGAAGACGGTAAGATCGATCTCAAGGTCGCGATGGCGAAAGTAACAAATAAACAAAAGAATCCGTCGAAGGAAGCTAAAGCTAAAAACTTGGATAAGTCCTTCAATACTACACTAACCAAACTGGTTAACATTGCTAAGGAAGCAGGGCTCGACTTCGCGTCATTCGTTCTCGCTTGCAAGGCGGCGGGTAAAAAAGCTGGCCTCTAAAACAAACAAACAAACAAACAAACAATCACTTAGTGTGAGGGGCGGGAGGTCTTCGCGGGCCTCCCGCCTCTCCAACTTTGCAACAAACGCAAATGATAAAAAATCTCTTTAGAATTGCTACGGCAGTTATGTCTGCCGGTGCAGGGATCACGGCAGAAATTCCGAGCAATACAAATGACGCCACGGATCAAGTGATACGTCACAAACGTAGGCACAAACATAAAAGAGCGGTATATGGAAACCCTCGTATTCTCTGTGTAGGTGGGCAACTTAATCACAATAATCCATCAAGTGAAAACTATTACACTTCTGCTGATGGTAATAGTATCAGACGTAATAACATCGCTAGAAATAAAACTGAATCGCGGCGTGCAAAAATAAATAAATAATTAACATGGAAATCATACATAATGAAACTGAATTGACAGACGCTCAAAGGCGTCTGCTTGTTCCTGATGGAATAAAAACTTGTTATGAACCTGCAAGTAATTGGCTAATGGTTATACCTTTTCCTGAGAAGTCTCGACAAGGTTCGATCATTATCCCAAACCACCATCGTAAGCTGCTGTATGAGGGGCATATAGTTCGGCTCGGCCCAGACGTTGATAAATCAAAGTTCGGTGTAGGCGATTGCATAGTTTGGGATATGAATTGTGAAGTGCGGTTTGAAACTGATGATTCACAAGAAAAGTTCTGTATAGTGTCACCAACAGATGTCTTGTTAATCTATCCTTTTGAACAAATTCTAAAAGATAAAACTAATGGCTAATATAGACGAACTACTTGCAACACTTGCAAATCCTAAGGAAGGGACTGAAGGTGATAAGGAATCACAATTTGAGCTTGATCCTCTCGATAGGGTAAAGACTCCTGTCTTATCAAAAGCAGTCCGCGCGGACCTCGACGACGTGCTAATTCAGTTTAATAACAAGTCCAAGTATCGCAGTTGGGGATTGAATTACATACGCAAGCAGGGAACTGCAATCCTGTTGAAAGGTCCGCCGGGCACAGGAAAAACTACAATAGCTCGGTGGCTTGCACATAGAGTTGGAAAAGGATTCAAGATGCTAAACATTGGGCATGTGGGCAGTGGTGACGCGGGCGGAACTGAGAAGCATATCAATCAATTCTTTGCAGATTGTGCAAAGCGTAGAAATGCAACCATCTTTATTGATGAAGCTGATTCAATTCTGTTGAGCCGCAAACTCGAAGGGATCGAATTGTCATTCCAGCTTGGGACTACAAACACGTTGCTATCTAACATCTCGGACTATCGTGGTCTCATTATTTGTGCAACGAATCTTGAAGAGATGTTGGATGAAGCATTAGATCAACGCTTCTTAAAGATAATTGATGTAGGTCAGCCTGATTATGCAATGCGTTGTGCATTGTGGCGTGCGAAGATACCAACGCAATTCCCACTTCAATACGATAAGCGGCAATTTGCAGATATTGCAAAATTGGAATTGAATGGTAGACAAATCGAATCAGCTATACTCAATCTCGGCTTGCGCTGTATCAGCAAGACAATAAAGCCAACAATAGAACTACTGTATCAGGAAGCGAAACGTGAGTTATCTAAGGTAATCAATCATGTTCGTAGCATTAGAACTCGGTAATGTAGAGCAGACTACAACCATCGGTGCATTGAGATTAAAGTTCTTCAATGAGCATAGGGTAAAACGCGCAGAAACTATTGGTAAGTTTAAGCCTCGTGCTCTCAATCCTATAAGTCTTAAGATCAATCCGAAGAAAGTCTTTAATGTCAACTCACCTACGTATCAAGACACGGCTGTTGCTGTTTATTACAAGGGCTATCTAGTTTTTATAACTTGTTCAAATGATGGCTATAATGGTTTCCATAAACTAGAATTGTTCTATCGAAATGGTTCGAGTCTTGTTAGGTTAGGTGCGTGTAGTCGTAAATTCTTCTTCCTCAAGAAAAAAGAAATGCGGAAAGTGTTACGCATAGCCATCAAGAAAAAGCTATACTTTGCGCAGCGTAGCACAGAACTTGAAGTAGTCATACTCAATGAAGACGACACTGGTAAAACCATCAGAATTACTTGACGAAAGTCAGCGGTCAGCACTAGCTGTGCTCACTAAAAATAATGGTGGATTGGTCTTTCATAAAGCAGGTGAAGGTAAAACACGCATAGCCCTTGCTTGGTTTGCAAGAATTGCAAAAGCCCTGCAACATGAGAAACGAGCACCACAATTCTTAGTAGTATGTCGTCGAGCATCCTTTGATGATTGGCAAACTGAAATAGGTAAGTTACTACTAACATGGTCTGTGCGTATGTTTGATGGGATACCTAGAATTAAATGTCCGACGATTACATTACTATCGCATGGCTTGCTCTCTCGACGAATCGTTAGTGGTCATCTTTATGATGCTGTCGTTCTTGATGAAGGCTGGCTATTTAAGAATCCACAATCGCGAATCTGCAAAGCTGCTAATGTTATAAGCCAAAACGCGCCCGCTGCTTTATTGAGTGGTAGTGTAATGACTGCACGTGATCCTACTGAAATTTACGGACAATGCTATGCTATCAATAGGCACGAGATTCTTGCACGAACTCTAACAGAATTTCGCTCTAAGTATTTAACATCTATTCCAATAGGGAATTTTTTCAAATTCCACGCAACTAAAAGGCAGATAGCACTCGTGAGTAATGCGATCAAACCCATAAGCTCAACTTATTTTCCCCCTTCAGATAAGAAACAGAAAACTTTTATTGTTGAAGTCTCGCCGACAGATAAACAAGAAAGGTTGTTCAAATCACTAAAAGAGGATTATTACGCAAAGCTTGACACAGGTGAAGAACTAGAGTTAAAAAATGCTGTGTCTTTGCTTGTTAAATTCCAGCAAATCTCCGATGGGTGGATTCGCATAGGCGATCAAATACGTAGCATCCCATCCAATAAGTTGCATTGGCTGATCAATAAAGCTAGAGAATATTACGAGCAAAAAGAATCAGTAGTGATATGGTGTGCATTTAGACACACAGCATCAATAATTCAACGCAAATTAAAACGTATAGGAATAGAGACATTCAAAATGATCGGCGGGCAATCATTTGATATTGAAGGCTGGCGTGAGCGTGGCTGTATTGCTATTGCTACTGTGGACTCAGGCTCATCAATTAACCATTTTGCAAATGTTGCAACTGCAATATATTACAGCCTGTCAACTAAGTGGCGTGTGTTCCAACAATCACTAGCGCGACATGACCGAAAATCTTCCAAGCACAAAACTTGTTACACTTTCCACGCACAAACCCGAGAATCTTTTGATGCGGACATACGTGAGATAATTAAAAATTCAAAACATAAGGAGAGAGATTTGATAAATCTCTTAAAACGATGCCGGGCACAATAACGTTCAGGCCACGCAAAGCGATTGAACCTGAAATAGAACTAATTAAAAGATGGTGCGTGCAAAATAATGTCAACTTCAATGACATTATGAACTCTTACTTGCCCGCTATCAGCATAGCTCTGCTTAATTATACCAAGAAAACTGATGAAGGTGAACTGTATATCCAATCAGACTTCGGTGATATAAAAATTGTCAAACGCGACGAACACAAATTACCACGACGACTCATATGAAAATACCAAAAACCGTAATAAATAGTAACTTAATTGATGAAGGCATTACCCCTTCAGAACTTGCAACATTTGATTCGTGTGCAGAGAAATGGTATCTTAGTTATAACCATTTGTTGCAACTTGATGAAATCAATTGGGCATCAGTCTATGGGTCAGCTATTCATGCATCATTGGAAGAGTTCTATAAAACCAAAGGCAAATCAATTACTTGGAACTTAAATCCACCAAAGTTGAAGTTGCAATCATTGCAATTCGAGCAAGACCTTGAATATTGGGATCATGTAGGATTGGCACAGGTTCGAGCCTATACATCACGGTATAAAAACGATTTCAAGATTTGGAAAATCAAACAACTTGAATATAAGTTTGATTTCACCTATGAGAATCTGCGATGGAAAGGTATGGCTGATATGATCGTCGAAGATGAACATGGTGATTGGTTCATTTTCGATACTAAAACATCAGGCAGACTTGATGCTTCGGTTGCCGACATGTATGAGATTCGTTTTCAATTCATGTATTATGTTTGGGCAGCAACTAAGACATGGCCTGAAAGGCGGATAGCGGGATACATACCATCAATCATTAAAAAGCCACAACTCAAACAAGGTAGTAATGAAAGTGCTGCGGCTTTTGGGGAGCGCGTTCGTTGTGATATGATTGCGCGCCCCGAAGCATACTTTTATCGCAATGTATTCCCAACATCACCTGAATCTATTCGTAACTTTGAACTCAATGTTTTGAATCCAAAGGCTGCGAGGATGTTACTGCTTCGAAATCCAGATATAGATAGGCGAACACTTACTGCATTGGCTCGTAATAAAAATACAGACACTTGTTGTAAGTATGGCTCTAACTATAAATGTCATTTCCTTGACATTTGCCGTAACACTTCCGATGGTTTCAATTTGCAAGAAATGCAACTTGGAGCTTTTCGCCGCAGAGAAAACAAACACGTAGAACTAGCAGAAAATGACTAAGAAACAAGCAATACAAATACTACCGGGAATTAAAACAAGTGCTAAAGTTGACCCATCAAAGCTAAAGATACTACTAATTGCCCCACCTAAGTGGGGTAAAACATCATTCGCAATGTCTGTGCCTGATGCTGTTCTTCTTGCGTTCGAGGAAGGACACATGTTCCATTCAGGATATAAGATGGTGATCGACTGTTGGGACTCTTCTAAAGAATATGAACCCTTCAAAGATTCTAATGGAACACAACACTGTAGCTTTATGCAGGCAGTCGAAGCCCTTGAAGCTATTAAAGGTAAATATCCAATGATCATTATGGATACTGTCGAAATGGCTGCTAAACTCTGTGTAGATTTCCACACGAATAAACGTCGTGTTGAACACATGGCAGACGCCGGTGATTGGGGTAAAGGTTTTGATGTATGCCTCAATACACCATTTAGACAAGGTGTTTTGCGTCTATTGAAAACTGGTCGTGGTATTATATTCATCTGCCATACAGCCACAGAAATTGCACGATTCAGCACGGGCGAAGTAGCTCGCAAAGAAGCTCGCCTACCTAAAGGAATAAAGATATTCTGTGAAACCCAAGCAGATATTATAGCACATGGAGAACTTGGTAAGCGTCGTGAAGATTCTAAAGTTCGTGACAGAATTCTAGTATTAGATGGTGACGCGGACATTCAAGCAGGTTCACGCAGTAATATACCTTTGCCCGCACGCATGATACTACCACCGAAAAATTCGTGGGGAGCTTTTCAGGAGTTATTTACCAATCCTGAAGCCTCTGAACGGGCTGACCGTATTTATAGAAAGCATTATAAAAAGTAATTGCAACTATTGCAAATTTCCCTAGAACAAACAAACAAACAAACAAAACACAACAAACCATAATATGGCAAAAAACAATAAGAAAAACACCAAGGTAACTAAACCGAAGTCACTCGCAAATCTATGGGACAGCACATCATCGTCAGAGGCATCTAACTTTCTGCCTCCAGGTGAGTATATTGTCCGTCTGAACTCCGCAGTTTTGTCAGATAAAGACAAGCACGGAACTGTCGTTGTGATGGAAGTCGAATCACTTGAAGGTAAAGAGTCAGGTAAGAAAGCTTATCTGCGCTATCGCCTCAAGACTGCTGAAGGTGAGAAAGCTCCGGGCATGGCCTATCTCAAGCGCGATCTGGAGACTCTCGGACACGAAGTCTCTGGTGATGAACTTGTGGAGAAGCTTGAAGAACTGTCGGAAGAACAGCCGATGCTCGCTATCAGCGTTAAACAGAATGGTCAATATACTAACGTCTATCTCCAAGGTCCAGCTGAAGGGTCTGAGGGTGGAGAGGATGATGACGAAGACCCTTCTTTTGATGTTGGCGACCGTGTGACGGCTGTCAACGACGATGGAGACGAAATCACGGGCACCATCAAGTCCATTAAAGGGAGTAAGGTCGTGGTCGTTGATGATGACGGTGATAGCCACAAGCTAACACTCGGAGAACTCGAAGCCGCAGAAGACGAAGACGAAGATGAAGACGAAGATGAAAAGCCTAAATCGAAATCTAAGTCTAATAAATCCAAGGATGAAGACGAGGACGAGGACGAGGATGAAGACGAGGATGAGGATGAGGATGAAGACGAGGATGAGGATGAGGATGAGGACGAGGACGAGGACGAGGACGAGGACGAGGATGAAGACGAGGATGAGGATGAGGATGAAGACGAGGATGAGGATGAGGATGAGGATGAGGATGAGGATGAGGATGAGGATGAGGATGAGGATGAGGATGAGGATGAGGATGAGGATGAAAAGCCTAAGTCCAAGGCTAAAGGTAAGGCTACGCGCAAGCGTAAGTAATACCTAGTGTGATAAATTGCAGGGTAACGTCCGATCCGTTACCTTGCAAAACTTGCAAATATGCAAACCCTGAAACAATTAGTCATAGTGTCAGTTGATCCTGACACTTATTACAAATCGCGATTCCCTCAATGGGATCCAAAAATTCGGGCGAATGTTAAATGCCCGTTCCATACATCACGTTCGGCAACCAAGCATTTTGCGGTAGGATTAAATAATGGTGGCTGCAAATGCTGGTCGTCGAATTGTCAAAAGAGTTTTGGAAACATCGTTCACTTTGAATCAGTTCTGAAAGGTGTAAAGGAAATCGAGGCGGCTCGAATTATCTATAAAGAATTTGTTCGTAAGTGTCTACCAATTAAACGTGCTGTCAATGCACGTGAGAACCTATTAGAAGACTCGCGAGTTATTGCAAAGATTGTAAAGTCTATGGGGTTGACACCGAAGACACAAGGAGTTTTTAGTTTGGGATTTGATCACGGAACTCGTAAGGTTCAAATACCAATACATGACGCTTATGGTAATTTAATAAACATACGTCATTACATTCTTCCTGAAGACCGTTGGAAGGGTTGTGTTAAAATCCACAATGAAAAAGGTTTTGGTGGTGGCGATTTGTTTCCTGCGAAATTTGCAGTAGATTTCAAGCCACACATTCCCGTATATTTTGCTGCCTCGGAAAAGGAGGCAATGCTGTTCTACCAGCAGGGAGCACAAGCATTTTGTGTGACATCGGGCGAGGGTTCATGGGATTCACGCTGGGACTCATGGATTAAAGATTTTGATGTAATCATTGTATTCAACACGGATGAAGCGGGTGTGCGTGCAGCTAATAACATGCAACGGAAACTTGCAACACTTGCAAAGTCTGTGCGTGTGGCAACAATACCATTTAAGACACTACGAAAAGATCGTAAAGATTTTGCAGACTTTGTATTGAAAGAGCAAGGGCATTACCGCAAGCTAAAGGTAGCGAATCAAGCTAAACCTACCAAAGTATCCTCTCCACCTTCAGTCCATGCAGACGAACCCGAACGACCATCAATTGTAATTGAGGGGTTGCAAGATTTGTCGACGATAAGTTCCTGCCCAATTTATCAAGATAAGATTATCATTACTCAAGGAATCGTTGCTGCGAAGTCTCAAATATCTTTTATGGTCCCGTGGAAGTTTAAGCTAACTGTGCGCTCTGTTGATGATAATGACGCAGTTGAAGTTATTGATTTCTCTTTGGGTTACGGTCGCAATCTTCTGCAATTTGTAAAGACTGGTGACTTCGCTATTGCTAAGATACTAGGAGCATTAACTAAGCGTGAAGTGCTCCAGTTTGAAATACTCAAGCGAGTGCCTTGCACAGAGATCGAAGTTATTCCAATAGCTGCAACAGATAGTGACGCTCCTTACATTGTTCAACGGTGTTATTACTTTGGTTTCCAGATTGAAAGCAATGTCTCATACCAAATGACTGTTGTTCCTGTCGCAGAAATGCGAACGCAGGAATCGCTTGGTATGGTAATTAACATTGAACCACTCTCGCGAGCTATTGATAGGTTCGTAATGGACAACAAGACTGCGCGACAATTACGAATTTTCCAGCCTGAAAATGAAAGTTCGTGGGCTTGCTTAGAGCGTCTTGCAGATCGAGTAGCCAATCAGTTCACACGTATTTACCAACGCCCAGACTTACATATCATTGCGTTGCTTACGTGGGCCTCACCACTTCATTGGCGTTTTCCCCATGAGACAGAGCTTACTCGTGGCTGGTTAAATAGTCTCGTGCTTGGAGATACTGAGACAGGTAAATCTGTTGTATGCAAGCGGTTGAAATCGTTATTCGACTGTGGTGTTTATATTTCCAGCGAAAACTGTTCATTTGTTGGACTTATCGGTGGGGCAATTAAAATGTCTTCAGGGCAATTGATGTTAAGGTGGGGACGAATCCCTCTGTCTGATAGACAGTTAATAATCCTCGAAGAACTATCCGGGCTATCAACAAAGCAAATTGCTGATATGTCAGATGTTCGCTCCTCGGGCATCGCACGAATTGACAAAGGTGGTATTAGCGCAGAGACACGAGCACGCACGCGTTTGATCTGTTTGTCGAATGTGCGCGGTGAGGGTAAAAATTGTAGCTCTTATCGTTATGGAGTATTAGCTGTAAATGAACTGATAGGCCAGCCTGAGGATGTTGCTCGGTTTGATTTGATTACAACTGTTACAGATCGCGAAGTTAGTGCTGATATTATCAATGCCAAACAATTTGCAATAGATGCAAACATTGATGATTTACCTGCGGATAGATTCAAATTACTTATCAGATTTATCTGGAGTTTGAAGCCTGAGCAAATTCATATAACGGATCAAGCCTATACGTTTTGTTTGAAAGCCACTCGCAAACTGGCTGAAACATATGCAGCAGATATACCAATTTTTAAGGCAGGTAGTGGTCGTTATAAAATTGCAAGAATTGCAATAGCAATAGCTTGTCTGCAATTTGCTTGGTCAAAGTTACGACAACAAATTGTTGTAACAAAAGATCATATGAAAGCAGCAGTTAGACTTTTGCAGTTCATTTATGGGAAGGAATCATTTGGTTATACCAAATACAGTCAGACCCAATTTGAACGCAACAGTATTGGCGATACGACTATTCTTAGTAATCTAATGAAAGAATACGTCGAACATACCAAGTTGACCACAGGGATTGACAGCATACTGAATACGTCATCATTCACTATAAATGAGTTTGGAACATATTTTGGAACTGTATTCATGTATTCATTAAAAATAATTTCAGAGTTCGCGGCAACTCGTATCATAACAAAAGCTGATAGAGATCAGTGGCAAGTAACAGCAATGGGGCGTGAATGGCTTACAAAATTTCTCCAGAACAATAAATAACATGAACAAACAACAACTACAAACACTAAAAGAATTGATGGTAAAAACACAAGAAGCACTTAACTTTGCTCTTGAACTAATTAAAGTAGCTGAAAGTGATCGATTTCAAATGAAATTAAATTTGAAGTCTGTAAAAAATAAAAATAAAAATGCAAATAAATAAAACATGCAATGCTTGTCCTTTACACAAGTCTGCGAAAAGTATTTGTTTGCAGGGTCTGAGGGTGGAGAGTCCAAGACCTTTAATGATTTATGCACCGCATCCTGACTATTTTTCAGATAATGCTAAACGCGCGTTTGCAAATGACTCCGGGAGATTCCTTGATTGGGTGCTTGCTCGCCTTAGCATACCTGTGGATTCTGTGGCTTATGATTATGTCCTAAGATGCTACCCTCGCGGCAAGCTTCCTACGACGAAAGCAGGACGTGCTGAATACGCCTTAGAATGTAATCACTATAGGTTTGCAAACATTGCAAAAGTTAAGCCTCGTGCTATTGTGACCGTTGGTGGTGCCGCTTTTGAGTTATTCACAGGTAAGGGTTCTACCTTATTGAAGGAACATTTAGAACGTCCAGTTCCCGCTTGGGAAAATGTAGTGAAGAGATACTCACCTAATATATTTCCAGCTTATTCACTAGAAATGATATTACTTAAATCACCTTCAGACTGTGTATCATTAGTTCGCACAGTCTATAATGCCGCGATAGAGGCAGGGTTAAAACCTAGGTTCAACCCTGTAATCAAACCATTTAGTTGGCCCATACTATGAACGTTGATCTTGATGAACATTATTTGGCAATAACTAAAAAGATACCTTGGCCACCACACTACCCTGAAGCTTTGCGTGAAGTTCCTGTAAGACTTAGTGATATCAAGATTAAAGACCTAGCACGAATACTAGATCGTTGCAAACAATTCCCATTTCAGCAACGATTTGTTGTCCGTGGAGATATTGATTATTACATTTCAGTTTATGCAAACAATGAAGATGCAATAATTGCAAGTGGTGACTATCAATTAACCAGCAAAGATAAACGTCATATTCGTCGTCAAAAAATAAAACAATCTTTAATTGTTCATGAAACATAAGCTAAAAAATAAATTCATCTGTAAGCCTTACGAAGAACTCGGTGATAAAATTTTATTCTATGATCTTGAGACTGACTCGTTATATGCGCCATATGCAAACATAAAAAGTGCATTTGTTCAATATGGTCAGGGCGAGCCTGAACTTGTAAAAACAAAAGCTGAGTGGAAATTGTTCGAGGAACGACTAGCAAGTTCTGATTGGTTGAAAGTAGATTTCAACGGAATCAATTATGATCGTATTGTTCTCCAGCGTAATGGAATTAAGTTTAATGAAATAAATTCACATGATGTATTCCAGATATTTAAGAATACCAACCCAATATCTCCGGGATATTCGCAGAAGTTTCTAGCTTTCTACTATCTTGGTGACCCACATTTAGCTGAAGGCGAGGTAGTCAAATATTGCGGTAAGCATAGATGTGAGCTACATGATGTTCCAGAGGAAATACTCCACGCTTATAATGCACATGACGTTAAACAACTCTCTCAATTGTTTGCTTTAATTTGGGATATTGTTATTCGTCCTGAATTTTGGTTTAGTTATCTGGATGATATCTTAGTTGGTCGCCCTGTGCATGAGATGATATTAAAAGGTGGCTTGTATCTCGATCGCAAACAAATTGTTAAGAATTTGCAAAAGTTGCAAAAGAAGATATCAAGACTAAATGACCTAGCTATTTATGAATCTGATGGTGAAGTTCTAAATATAAACTCACCAAAACAATTAGGCAAGTATCTTTCAATGTATGAGAATATCGAATTAAAACTTACAAGTAATGGGGAATTTGCTGTAGGAAAGAGCGTATTAAATGATATCAAAAGTGAATCAAAAATAGCGCAGATAGCTTATGATATACGTAAAGCTACAAAAGCAAAAAGCTATTATGAAAATATGCTTAGTGCCTTAAATGATCCAACTTTTGAAAAAACTCAAACACAAAATTGGATACCTACGCAATTTAGTGTTTCAAATGCCCGGACACGAAGATTCACTTCGTCATCAAAACACAAATTAAATTTTCAAAATCAAACAGAAGAAACTACACAAGTTCAAATCGTCCCGCAAGACGAGCTTTTTGTCAAGATTGACTTGTCACAAATTGAGAATATTGTGCATATATTTTTCTCAAACGATGTTGAACGACGACGAGCTTACGAACGTGATCCTGAATGGAGTGAGTATGTATGGTTGGCTAATCGAATCCTTGGAACTAATCTAACAAAAGATGAATTAGATGCTATTCCGTCCAAGCAAGTTCCACATTGGTCTGAATATAAGCTATACAAATCTGGAAAACTTGGCATGAACTTTGGTATGGGCGTAGATTTATTTGCTGAAATGTTTGCGTTATCTCCAAGTATTGCACATGAAACTTTTGAAGAAATTCATTTAGCGTGCCCGGCAATTCGATATTTGCAAGAGAAAGTTAAAGCTGAGTTGCTGCGTGTTGGATACGTTACTGATCCATTTGGCAAGAGATACACAGGGCCACCCCGTTTAGCGTATAAAGTAGTAGCTTATATGGTTCAAGGTTGTGGGACAGGTAGCCTACCAAAAGCGATGCTTCGATCTTTATACGATGCCATACACAGCGCACGCAAGCAACTCAAACAAAATGTTGGTGTGATGCAAGCAACAACACACGACGACTTCCAAATGCGATTAAAGCTAAATTTGGGAGTGGAGAATATTTTGCAACTTTTGCAAAAATTCAAATATATTACTACAAAAAAATTCTCACCGTTATTTGACAATATACCAATCCGTTCCAAACTCTATCTAAGTAGAACCAACGTAGCTGAAGCCACAGAAATAAAAGAACTGACAATCGAAAACATCAAACCCTATGTCGAGAGCTAAAGCTATTAAAGATCGTAATCCTAGAGACTACTATCCAACGCCTCACTATGCGTTCAATGTAATTCTTCCTTATATTGAATCATGTTTGCCCAATAAACATCGAACGATATTAGAGCCTGCCTGTGGCGATCGGCGCCTAGTTCGCTGGCTTAAAAAAGCTGGATATAAGAATGTGATTGGGGAGGACATAGTAACCGGAAATGATTATTTTAATAACGAAAACTTTTATGATATGATTGTGACTAATCCACCTTTCCGTTTTGCTTCAGGGTTTATAAATCATGCAACCAAACACTCGAAGCAAGTATTCTTATTACTACGTGTTGGAATACTTGAATCAGTAGCAAGGCATCATTGGTGGCAAACGCGCTTGCCAGATGCAATGCTAGTGTTGTCAAGACGCCCGTCCTTCACCAACGACGGAAAAACAGATGGAGCCACTTATGCTTGGTTTTATTGGGGTAATAAATTAAAAGGGATATATGTCATATGACTGTCACGCTAGACAATAAATGTAGCCACAATAAGTGTCGGGGTAGATCGTTGTGGCACTATGTTGCTGCGGTATTATTCTACGATCAAAAAGAAATTAAAATGTATTACCCGACATTTACTTCATGTGAAAAACATAAAATGAACAATTCAATGCTTATTCCCGACAATCTTATGCCGTGGCTACATAAACAATTCAAATTAAAATTCGGAGAAATTGCCAAAGTCGAAATCGTAGTGTTACCTTTAGTTTATCATGAATATCCTATCAGTTGATCCAAGTATAAATAATGTTGGTCTGTGCCTATTTCGTAGCAATACTACCGCCAAAGAAAAATGGAAATGGAATACATTGAAATTAGAAGGTCACAATATACCACAGCGTTTGCAATCATTGCAACATCAGATTGCTGGTTGGATTGGCGAAATAACAATCCATAAGCTACTAATCGAATATCCAACCTTCTTCTCTTCAGAAAAAGGGGCAATTGCTGCACGGAATAATTACACAGTAGACTTAGCCTGCATCTGTGGATTCCTCTTCGGAAAGTTCTGTGAACGTTCTAAGCAAGTTGCATTTATCACAGCAACTCAATGGAAAGGAACAGTTTCAAAAGAAATCACAATGCGGAAGTTCTTTAGAAAATTTAGGGTAAATCCACTCACCCTTTCAGAACATTCAATAGATGCGTGTATGTTATTACATTACTGGTTATTTGAATCTAGTTACGGTCGGGAGGCGTTTGAAGATGCACGCGAACCGTATCCTGAATCGCCTTTATAGCCCGTAAGGTATTATCAATAGCTTGTTGTTTCACTTCGGGCTTCATGTCTGTTCGTAGAATATCATTGAGATACGCAGTTTCATTTGCGATCTCATTCTTTGCTTTGGCAATTAACCTACGCTGAAAGGCTCCAATGTTGGCTGAAGAACTACGAACACCGGCGTAGTATGGTTGCCAAAAATCTTCAGGTGTTAGCTTAACGCCTGTCTTGAGATTTGTTATACCCTCAACCCCTTGTTCGTTTTCTGTATAGGCTTGGACAAACTTTAGTGCTTCACTTCCGATGCCGGGCATTTGTGGTGGCAATAGCTCTTTTGCAATGTTTGCAATTCGATCTTTGAAGTTTGTTAGCGATAGTGGTTCACCGCGAAACTCACGTTCAGTTCTACGATCTTCCCCTGTAATTTGGCTTGCTACAATGTTAAACATTGGTGTGTTGTCCAGCCCAAATACAGGATTTACTTCAGCGACCCCTTCAATACTGCCATCAAGAATTGCCTTAAACATTTCGTTAAATGAACCCGTAGGCATCAAAGGTGTGAAATCAGTAAAACTAAATTGTCCTAATTTGTCGCGCTGAATGTTCGTATAAGACTTATACTTCATATATTCAGGCATCATGCCTTTCAACTTTTGCCAATCTGCATGGTCTGAAGGTGAGAGAGCAGATTCAGCTTGGCTTTGAATAATTGCAGGAATTGCAAAAAGCATACCCAAAGGTAGCAAGGCATAGCCTCTTGAGTGACTAATACCATTGCTTCCTTTGATTACATCTTCAATTAGATTCTTCGTGATGCGTGCCGTCTCCATCACGTAGCTGATAAACAAGTTTGCGAATGGTTTCTCCCTGAGCTTTTTACCTAGTGGGATGATCGCATCGTAGTTGTAGGTATAGCGATTGGTGAATTGTGTAGCTGCTTCAATTACACTCGGATCGTTCAAAGGCTTACCCATGCTTTCAGCAAATCTCGATTTTGCTGACAAATAGGCACCTATGCGGACAAGACCATCCGGCACACGAAAAGCATCCATGACTTTACGCATACCGCGTCGAGTTAGCTTTTCGGCAATTTCCAGATCGATAGTCCCCATCCCTGTGTTGATATTTCCGATGGAACTCCAATTGAATTTGTCTCCTAGAACATTTTGAAGTTCATTGTAAAACTCTGAACGAACTTGATCTACGTTATGGATACCACGACTAACGACTTCCTCACGTAGGGGATGTTTAGGATCACGGAGAATCTTCCATGCTTCGTGCATGGAGTTCATATCGGCTCTTGCAATAATTGCAAATTGTGGAAGTGTTAGCCAGTTGCGAACATGCTGGATCGGATTGAACACTGTGCGGCCCATTTTAACGGCAGTATGAATCCCCATCAACGAGCGCATAAGTGGGTTGGCAACTTCATTACGAGCACTATCAAATGTCTGTAATGTATCCCACACTTGTCGTGTTACAATACCATCAGCAAGCTTGCCCATACGTGGATGGCTTTGAGCGTTTTGGTGCCCACGCCACACTTGTTGATATAATTCCCACTTAGCAGCGTCGTCCGCACTAAGGTTCACACGAGATTGTAAGTGCTGTTCAAAAGCCAGTTTCTCTGCACGAGATTGAAAGAAATGCGGAAGCCATCCATCTTGTTTCGTTTGGGTGGTCAGTTGTTCAAAATACTTACTAGCTTCAGCCATTGGACGAAGACGGAGTAAGGTTTGATAAATTCGTTCCGTTGGATCGGTGACTTCGCCGAGGAATTTCTTATAAGTATTGGACAATTGCTTGCGGTTGATAAACGCTTTTTGGGCTATCAGTTGGCCAATCTTGGTGGTCAAAGCAGGAGACTTATAAATAGCAGAGTTCGATTTAACTTCACGAACATACTGTGCAAGTTCTGTCCTGATACTTTCAAATGTTGAATTAGGCCAAGCACCCGATTGCAGAATTTTAACAGCGAGATCGTCTATAACTTTTTCGTCTGGCACCCAATTTTGGTGCGTAAAAAGTTTATACGACTTTGTCATATACTTATCCAAAGTAGTATTTATGACCTTCTGTTGTGCAGGCGATGCGCCGCTAGCAGCAAGCTTCTGCAATCCTGTGATAGAGTTACGTGCAGTTACAGCGAACTGTGCATAATCCAGATCGCTTTGATTCACAAACTGATTTGCAACTCTTGCAAGATACGTGACTTCGTCAATTGTTTGATCTAGAAAATCATTTGTTAGATCACGCAAAGCTTTGGGCGCATCATACTTCCAGCCGATTTTTTGAAGGGCTGAATCCGCAGCATCGAGCATCCACGAAGCTGCCCCTTTAGCAACTTGCATTGCTGAGCGGAGTTCTTGTGGTAGTTTATATTGGATGTTATCTTCCAGCCAACGGGCAAATCTTTGAGTTGCTGTTGGATTTGGTTCAAACCCTCTACCAGCGGCATCTTTGAAGCGGGTATCCCACCCAACTTTAGAGCTTGCGGGAATCTGCATATTAGCAAACAATGAAGCTACTTTCTTGGCTACCGTTGGGCCGGCACCAAGAGCCAGAGCTCCCACCATTGAACCATAGATAAAGCCTTCTTGCCCATCAGCTACACCACCAACAGCACCGCCAACGAGTGCTCCGACAGCTGCTCGCCCCATTGCTTGATTCAATTCGGGAAAAACAAAAGCACCTTCAGGCTTCGTGGGGCTAACCATTTTAGGCAAGACAGCGACAGGCGTTCCGTCAGATTTAACCCATGCTGGTTGGCCGTTGACATGAGTATAAACTGTAGATTGCTCACCTGAAAATACATCTTCGATAATCATTCTAGGACGTTCGTTATGCGTGCTAGTATTTTTTATGAATTTATATTTTCGGCCCGAGGATGCAGACGTAATTGATTCGCCCTTCAACAAGTTGGTGGCTCTAATACTTTGAATTTTCTGATCGAGCTTGTCAGAAATTCTCTTAGAGAATTCATCATGCGTTTTCACAACAGCCAAATCAACAATGTTGGTTGGCTGACCCATATTTGCATTAGTTGCAAAATTGAGTATATCCTCACTTTCCAAACCTTTCTTCTGACCGAGCATATCAGCAGCTTCGCGTCGCGAAACAATGTCACCTGCTTTAGTTCTAAACCCTGCTTTCAGACTTTCAGGTGATACATCTGGATAATCTTTTATGAGCTTATTGTAAGCACCCATATGAGTGGCTGCTTCATAAACTTTCCCTTCGTGTTCTAATGTTGCAGACTGAAATAGCTTAGCTGCATCACCTGCATATGGCTGTGGACTTGCTTTTGGATCAAAAATAGTTATAGCCCCCGACTTATTACCCAAATTTTTAGGGGTTAATTTTTGGGCTGCGTTGAAAAAAAACTTTACAAATTCAGGAGACAATCCGATTGATGCACCAATCATAGCTCCACGCACAGGATCATCTTCATCAACAATAGCACCAAGCCCTGCGCCAGCAGCCCCGCGACCAAGGGCCACCATAACTGAAGGGTCAATAGCCCCACCCTGTGTGCGGAGATACTCTGGAATATCTTGAAGTTTCCCCTTAGATGGGACACGGGCTTTCTTCAGTTCTTCCCGAACTGTTTCATTGGCTGCACGACCAACATCCTGCTTTTCTATTGCTATTGAAAGCGGAGTTATTGGCGTTTTACCTTTAACCGTTGATGGTATATTTTCAGTTACATTTGCTTGAGCGAATCGCTCTCCTTCAAGACGCAGTAATTCCTTACGGAAGTTTTCAAGAAACTGTTCCGTTTGATTAGGGATTCCTTTTGCTTCAAGAATGTTAGCAATGAAAGGATCACGCATGATGCGCTCCATATTTGACCAATCTTGCCGAGCCATAGAACTTTGCAAGTCTTGCAAAACCATCTGTTCTTGAATAGCACCAGCAAATTCAGGACGAAGTGATTGAGTGTAAAGTGACGCACCCTTAGCAGGGATCACTTGATCAAATGCTGGGATTGTTCGTTGAAGAACATCATCAATGTTTTGTGGCCCCATCGCATCCATAATTGCTAAGGGTTGCTCACGTCCTGTAATTATTGGAACATTTGGAATGTCATAAAAAGTTGCATCAATAGGTGCGTCAGTAGCCTGAAGGGGTGAAGACGGTGCGTCATAATTAATGTCAGGGCGGCGCACAACCATTTGCATATCAGGTTCTACTGTATGCGCCGAGCGTTCGGGCAGCGCGAACCGATCAGGAAGGGCGCGGAATCGCTGCTGTCCGGGAAGTAGCGCAGCCCCAAATCCGATGATTGCGTTCAGATCACCTTGGGTAACAGGCATCCCCATAATTTGCATTTTTTCAGGGTGTAGTTCATCTAATGCCAACTTACTCAAGGCAGCAATTCCCGCCGCAGGCAGGACACGCTGTGCTCGTGGTAGTGCTGTTAGCGCACCATATCCTGCACCTTCAGCCGCTTGCTCTGCTGCTGTAAGCGCGCCTTGCTCACCGCCAAGAAATCCAAGTATCGCTGCATCTTTCGCCATAGTAGCTGCTACTGGACTAGACTTTGCAAGATTTGCAAATTTGGGAATGGCCTCCATTGCTTTGCTTATACCTGAAGCATTAACTAGCATTGGAGCTAGGTGCCCTGTAATATCAACTGCCGCTTCAGCAAGCCCTGTTGCTGGTGGCAATTGCATTTCAATAGGAAGATCAGGAATAACTTTACCTTGTCCAGCAATGCCTGAAATACTATTTGTTGCTCCTGCGACAGCGCGAGCAGGCAAGTTTAGGATATGCGTTAGTGTGCGTTCTAGCAGCCCAACCTTTGTTGGTTCAGCTTCGATTGGGACTGCTGCTTTTGCTGCCAGATATTCAGGTGATAGTTTCATTTGATGAATTGAATATAACGAGGATCGATTGCGGGTTCTTTATTTGTTTTGAGAGGGATAGGGCCAATTGGCTTTTTCTTTGAGATAGACTCAATTGCACGCTGAAGACTTTCGGGCAATTTAGTAGGTTGTTTGAAAGACGTATCGAGTAGATTGACTGTATCACTCAACAATGTATTAGGACGTAAAGCCTCAACACGCCGTGCTGTTACATAATCTTCGAGAGTATTTTGGAGTTCGTCGGGAGAAAGTGCCGAACCCTTAGCTTGTGTTCGTTTTGCAACAATGTCTACAAATTTGGGATCATTATTTAAGTTGTAACGATTCAAATTATGTAACACGTTAGCTCCCGAACGTGTGCTAGTCATCGGCGTTAGCCGTTCTCCTGTGCGTTGTGGATAGTCTGCTTTAAGCACACGATCTTCGTAGTCCGACACAGGAACTCGCCGACGTTCTTCTGTTGAACCAAATCCTGTAGGACTCGGAACTTTTACTGTGCGATATGCGAACCACCGATCTGTCGTAGGATCATAAGTTGCATCATCGTTCAGTAAGAGTTTCTCTGCCAAGCTGCGCTGTGCTTTCAGATTTAATTCACGAAGATTACTTTGACTTTTATAATCGTCTACAAACTCGCGTCCCGTCAGACGCTTATACATCCAATGAGCGCGATCTGGTGATGTTGACAATAGCCTTTGAAAGAATGGATCATCCGTGATGGATTTGTCGAGGGTTGAATAATTCCCGACAGTTGCATCAGTATTAACACCAACTCCTACATCGCTTCGATACGCAGATACAGGCAGGGAAATGTCAGGGTTTGCAACATTTGCAAAAACATTACCCTTTATAGCTTCCCTAGCTTTGGTCGCTCGCCGACTAAGGAATGTTTTAACATCGCCATAAGAATCACCAGCTAGCTGTGCTGCTAGTAATTCCTTATCGGACATTCCACGTGTAGGTATTGGATGCAATACTAGTGATTGGTTTTGAATTTCTTTTAACGGCAGATTGACCGCCAATGATTCAAGCTCACTAGCCTTACGATTAGCAATAATACTCTGAATTTGCTGCATCAAATCCTGCGGTGAACCTTCATTACGTGGTAGGTCTGAAGGTGGTGGAGTAGGTAGCGGACGCGATCTTTCGATGGCACGCGGTGTTCCACGTGTCAGTGGCTTTATATTGGCCGGATCGGAGAAATACTCAACAGGCGTGTTAGGCATACCCATGTCACGCCAGCGGCGTTGCAGCCCTTCGTATGCACGTGATGGCGCCTTGGCCCTAAGTATAGAATCTGACTCCGCAGGATTAGCACCTTCAGCTGTATAAAGCCTTTGGAAGTCTTCTAGACTGATATTCATTTCAGGAGTTACAACTACCCTTCCGTATTGATCGAGTGGCATAATTAAGAGCGATTGAAGATTTCGAGAGCACCAGCATTACCGGAGAAATCTGACTTAACGCCGGAAGACCATTTATTCCAGAACCCCATTGCTGGTTCTTCTGATTTTTTAGCTATTGCCGCCGCTTGCAACTCTTGCAAAATTCGGTCAGCTTCTGCTTGCTGTTCTTGCATTTGTAGAGCACGTAGCTTTGTGTAAGAATCTACGTTGATCTGTTTCTCATTTTGTTTCAGTGAAGCAGCCCGCATATTATAGTCAGCCAAGGTCTGACTATAATTAGCACGAATACTGGCGAGTGCTGCTGCAATATCTTGATTAACTTTTGCACGATTCGTTAGCAATTCTGTCGTAAATTCCCGTTGCTTTTGTTTAATGTCAGCGGTATTACGACGACCCTGCATAAGCACTTGTGCCCGAACAGCACCAGCTGCGACAGGATTGATACCTGCGCGCATTAGCCTATTGGAGTAGATCGAGCTAGCATTATTTGCTGCGCGTGCGGCAATGGCGTCTGATTGATTAAGTTCCGAAGCGAAATCTTTAGCATATCTACGAGGATTGAATACGGCATTGTTCATGTTGTATTGCTCTGACAACTCCGTTGTGTCAGGCATATCCGGTGGCGGAGGATACGAAATAGGATTTTGCGTTGATTGTTCTCGAACGATCAACTTACCAGTTGTATCATATTCAGGTAATACTTCCCCATAGGAAGTTGGGCTGATTTTAATTGGTTTTCCGAAGAATTGTGTCATGTTAGTTGTATATATCTAAGTGTTGCTCCAATGTTGATTGTTATGTAATATCTGCTGAGTGATGTGTTCAAATAGAAACCCCAATCTAATTCATTGGGGAAATGATTAGTCAGAGTTCCGGCTGCTGTAATTGCTGTTGTGTCTGTTTTATATCCGACGAAATTTGTTGAATGACTTTGCAATACTTGCAAATCGTTAGCAGCGAGCCAACGAACATTGCGACCGTTCCAAACACCGAAGCGCAATCTGCCTTCGTAATTCTGAACTACAATGTCATTCTTTTTTAATCCTTTCTGAATTTTATTTGTATCAGATGAACTGACTGCTGGTTGACCATTTACTTGATCCTCAAAGGTCTGAAGGGAGTTGCGTAGTATCCTAACGATTTGAGATAGTTCTGTCGCTTGACTTATTGGGTTGAATCTAGGCATTTTGTAGGTTGGCAAAGGTTAATCCGTAAGCTGCGAGCCTGCTGGTCGTAGCAGATATTACACAAATTCTTACAGTTAGGCCAAGCGTCATTGTTTGTGGTAATGGCTGTTTTGCAATGTATGCAAAGTCATACTCTCCGCGACCACGGTGGTCTTGTCTTGTAAGAGCTTTGCGGAAGAAAACACCATCACCTTGTATTTCAACGTAAGGATCAATCAGCAACTTATGCGGCAAGTAAGCAGCATAGCTTATAATTGACAAAAAATCATCCAGTGTTTTTTCTAGGAATTTAGAAACGAATTTGACTACTTT
>JACCDR011366041.1_pt1 | contig 25794 bp, 30 predicted proteins | sample 7446431 | NCBI WGS metagenome assembly JACCDR01 (sample SAMN15323443, study PRJNA562643) | freshwater metagenome | isolation source: river surface water | place: USA:Blue River Watershed | collected 2017-08-17 | reverse complement strand
CTAGCGGCTATATGCGTAATATAAATATAAATACTTCTTATCACTTTTGCGGGGTTGCCTGCTTAATTCGTTTTATTAAAAGTAATAACTTAATTAATGCCAATTTATTAGAACACTTAATCTCTCATAAACAATGAACTGCCCATACTGCTTAAAGCCTTTAGTTAAAATAACACGAATACTAGATAAATTAGATTTGTTTAAACCTTGCTGTAAGATTGAACATGAGTATGATATTGGGATAAATATTGGGTTAGTAGAGTTACAAGAATTTAAGCCCGTGGAGCCTTGCGTGATTATAATAGATTGTGACGGTCTGCATTTAGCTCAGCCTAGTTTTATTGGATTTTTTAAAAAATAAAAACCCCCAGCAAGGAAAGGCACTTACTTAGCTTGCCAGGGTAAAATAGATTTTTCCTATTTTGTTGACTCATCTTGTGCCTCTGGTGCTGGTGTCTCTTCGGTCTGATCTAAAACACTAGCAACGGTTTGTCCGATACTAGCAACTAGATTGACTACAGGTGCAGGTACTCCAAAAAATGAAAGTAACGTTACGGCAATCGTCACCGCTCCTGCTACAATCACACTTTTCTTTTTTTTGCTCATAAAGGTCTCCTTAAGTTTATCTGTATTTATTTTCCCTATGTGCAGGATTTACTGTCCCCATGTCTTTATCGTCGATAATTAATCGACATATCGGGTCGCCATTTTGTAAGCGTCTAGCCTTGTCTGCAATTTCAAAACCCCATTGACTTGCGTACGTTCTAATCCCACCATCTTTATAAGGTAAAATGCGCCCGAATTTATGCACTAACTGACCATTTGCCGATACTAGCTTAACTTCTCTTTGTGCTTTTGGTGCTAAAATAACAGGCTTATTTGCTTTAGGATCAGGCTTTCTAATCCCGTGATCATCCGAAAATGCTTTGTAGATAATTCTAGGATCTAGCTTAGTGACTCCCTTGTCTCGCATTAACTGCACAATGCCGTCTAGTTTTTTAGGATCTAGATAATCAATTCTATCTGGTATCGGTGTCTGGTCTTTTGGCTTGCCTGTCTTTTCGTCTATAGCTACTGTCCATTTACCATTACACCATGAAGTCCACGCCCAAAAAACTAAACAAGATTCATGCACTTTCATATCCGCAGGGACATTACGATCCCGCATTTCTTGTCCATCGTATGAGAAGTTATAAGACCCCTTTCTAGGTTTTGCTGACTTCATTCCGTGAATTTCATTAATTACACTACCATCTAAAACTAGATCGCCTTTCCATACCGAATTCACTATGCTTATATACCTTGCTTCTTTTAAGCATTTATCAATCAATCTTTTTAATGGGTCGCCTTTAATATTATGCTCGCAAAAAAAGCTAAATTGAACATCTAGATCCGGAAATTCCTGTTTTAAGTTATTATGAAATTTTAGATCCTGCATGATAATAGGATCATGTTTAATAGGATCGTATTTATGATTCCCATCCCAAATAGATTGACCTCTAAATCCTCCTGCACGTTTCTCACTAGCAACTAATCGGATCGATTTTCTTGCATCTCCAAAAGTATGCATAAAGCTTCCATAATACCAATCTTTCGGTAATTCCTGTGCGATTAACTTGTAGTATTTTGGTAATCCTAATGTATCAATTCCTTTTTTCATTATTCCCCTTGTTGTTAAAATGGTAATGGATAGCCATATAAGAAAATTAGCATCTCGCGAACGCGCCTAGTTGTTAAGCCGTCTAGCACTTGTCCTTGCTGTTTGTTCCATCTCAAAAACTCTTTTGCAGCCATGTTGTAATCCTTAGAATTTAAACGTCTAAGCAACGTGCTGTTTTTAAAATTAGTAATGCCGATGTTATAAATTAAACTTGTAAGTGCGTCGGTCTGATTCTGAGTCAATGGAACTATGACAAGTCTTTCTAGTTGTGCCTGAATCTCTAAAATACTCTGTTTTTTAGCCTTTAAAGCTTCCTCTAGTGTAATTGTATCGCCTTGCTGAACTAACTTGCCATTAATCAAAGTGCTGCCGAATCCGATTGTCCAAACATCATGCGGCGTAGGCTTATACGCATTTGCTCTAAAGCTTTCTTGTAATGCTATAAATTTTAAGCCGTCATCTGATATCATGGTACAAGCTTTTTTTCTAAAACTGATATTTTAGGGATTGCGTTTGTAATCTCAGTGAATTTCACACCTGCAAATAATAAGGCTAAAACAAATACCATTGCAGCTAATGGCATAACTACCCATTTAAGCAAAAACATAACTAGTTTATTCATCTCTCTTATTGATGTTGCTATACTACCCAAGCTAGATGCTGATTCCGAAAGTAGCCGTCTAATTTCTCTAGATTCCTCTCTAGATTCCTCGACACTAGTTTTTATATACGTTTGATCGGCTGCTACTCTGTCGATGTTTTCAACTAATTTAAGTATAGATTCCCTTGCCATTTTACCCCTAAATTAATTCAATATAAGAGTCGTCGATAAAGCAAGTTAAGCTTGCACTAGCTGCTCCATGTTGAACTGTTAAAACTAAACTTTGATCACTTGCAGTATTTATAGATGCTGTATTTTTACAGCCTCTTAAATATCCAGTTGATAAAGTTGTACCGCTAACTTCTCCTGATCCTGGTAATCCGAAGCCGCTAGTAGGTGCAGTCATATTACAAAAAGTTTGTTGGATAGATGCTGAGGCTTTATTTTTTACAAGACACTCTGCGTAAACATAAGCATAATTTGCGGACGATACGGTATTTAAAGTAAATGTATATATAGTAGTAGATCCGAATTTGATTCTATAAATAATGCTTTGAACAGACCCAGTATTATTTAAGTAACTTCCAGTAAAAACTAGTTTAACCCCTCTATTGAGACCCATTGTGCCACCCTTGATCGTTTTTGTAATCAAAGTAGTCTCAGTCGTAGAGTTTGAAATCGATCCACCATCCGATCTAGAAATTTTCTGAGTATATTGAGGATTTAAAAATACAATATCAGTACCATCATATCGACCTAAACAGGGATGTCCTAGCGGCATATCGCCATCTATTAGATCATACTTAGCACCTCCGATATATTTTTTAACTGTCTTAGTGCCAAGACTGTTAATATTTAAAGTCATTGCTCCAGTATTTTCTACGCCTGAGATCCATGAATAAATTTGACCAGCTGTATATGCTGTTAATGCTGGAGTTAAGCTTACTGTCTGAGCATTTGCAGTTCCCGCTGAAGTAGATCCATAAATTAAGCCAGAGTTTTGCACTTGTGCCGCAGTTGTCGCATCCGTTGCAGCTACAGCCGTAGCTAGTGAAACTATGCGATTATTTCCTGCATTAAGATTGCCAGTAAAGGCATTAGTACCATCTTTATTAACACATGAATTAATACCAGTTGCTAAGTCATTTAGCATCTCGTCCATTCTGCCAGACTCAATACCAATGCTATTTTGCTCATCGTCCTGACAAGCTGTAGATCCTCTTAATCTTGAAAATACTCCTGATAGCCAACTCATTATTAATTACCCCATAGTGTTTATCTCCCTGTAAGCCGATAATACTTTGGGTATGTATAGAACTGTCTCTTTAGGTAAGAATCTCTTAACCTTTGACCATTGCGTAGAGCCTGCTTTTTTAATTGCTCTATCAACCGCAGGACTTCCAGCATTATATGCAGCTAGTGCTAATACTGGATCTTGATAACGCTCTAGCTCTTGATTGTAAATTGTGATCCCTGCTTCGATATTTTGCATTGGATCATTTAAATCTAAGTTTAGTTTATCCTGCCAAAATGGCATCACCTGCATTAATCCTATAGCTCCTGCCTTGCTTACTGCATTCGGATTGCCTGCACTTTCAACTTTAATCATAGCTTGTGCTAATGGTTCTAGCTTGCTAATAACTTGATTTATTTGAGGATTAATTTGTGCTTGATTAGGTTCTATTTCAGGGTTAAAATCAGGATATGAAATATTTGATTGCTCTTGTATCGGTGGCAACTCTTGCATCTGTTTGCTATCTCCAACACCTTGAGATCGATAATCTAAATCGGAATTTTCAGAGAGTCCAGAACCACGCGGATCATTTGGCAAAATGGAGTTACGATCTAGAGTCGCGCCTTGAAGCTCTTGAGAGTCGAGGCTATTAGATGCAGATACTAATCCCATTTTTTTAATATAATTTACTACTTTATTAATTGACTTAGTTGTAGGTCTCTTAAGTAGATCGCTCGCAATCTTTGGATCTAAAGCAGCCTGAAGTAATACAGCATCTATTTGTTTTGCTTCTCGGAGCGCACTATCTGCGATCCATTTAGTTAAAACACCTGAGCCTGGTAGTTTGTTAAGGACTACATTTTTTAAATAAGCAGCAGTCCGCATACTTTGCGCTGTAATCGAATTCCCTTGACTAGCGGCATAGGCTAATTTACTTACCTTAGCCTCGCTCTGTAAATCCTTAGCTACTAATTCAAATTTCTTAGCATGATCTCTACCAAATAATGCCGTTAACCCTTCCGAGTTTTTGCGGTAAAAATCTATTGCACTTTTTGGAGTAATAACACCCTGGACATCTCTTGGTATAGAATCAAGCACTCCTCGCTTAACCTGTTCTAGTGTTTTAGCATCATTATTTATAGCTAGTCTTAACTGTCGAACGCTTTTTGCATCGCCTCTGAAAGCTTTGCTTAATAAATTTTGATCTAAAATATTATCGTCTAAAAGTTTGCCACCAACAGTAGACCTGTTAAAGATTTCAGCCTCAGTCCTAGTAATATTTCTGGCATTTTTCCAGTTTTCATAAGACGATGGATCTAGATTTTTCCTCATTATAACATCGATTTCATCTGCCAATTTTACCGCAATAGCTTTGTCTTTTGCTCTATCCGCTAAAGATGGCGATCTTGATATTTCTAAAGCCTCGGATCTAATTTTTTGTAAAACCCCAGACTTTTGTAATTGTGCAGGAGGCTTTTCTTTGTTGATTAGTGCGCCGAATTGATCATATAAAGCAATAGAATTACTATCTACATTCTGCACATTATTAAAATCATCTATTATTTTTCTAAGAGAGCTATGTAATCCTCTTGTTCCTTTCCCTCTTAATTTTGAAACTAGATTATTAATCGATCTCTGAGACTTACCGATATCCATATCAATATCTCGCGGAACCGACTCCCAAAGTTTCCCCGCTTGAGTTTGTAATTCGTTTGAATAATCTGCGGCTTGACCTCTTAATGTATCCGCTAAAGCTTCAGGGTTTAAAGTCTGTGCATTAGTTGTAGAGTTTAAAAGCTCGTCTCTAGCTTTATTCCGTGCTGCAATCCGATTCCCTAAATTAATAGCACCCTCTCCTGTGCTAGTTGTTTGTTGCTGGATTTGAGCCATTAAAGGACTGTCAGTCAATTCTGCCGTTGTCTTGAATTTACCTAAAGGATCTTTTGCGCTTTCTAGGATTTTTGCATCTAAAATATCTGGCTGGATTTTTGTTTGCTCTTTTAGAGTTTGCGCTGCTATATCTGTAATTTGATCGGCAGGCTTGCCTAATAAAGCTCTTTTAAGTCCTGCGCCAAGCATTGGCAACGATCCAGCAGCTACTGCGCCTACAATAGGAGCAATAGTTTTGTCCCCTGTTATCTCTTCTAGTCCTTTAGATCCAATAGATGCGAGCAAGTCTGATACCGCACCAATAGCTAAAGGGATTTTAAAAGCTTTATTCAGTAGTCCACCAGGAGCAACAAATTCTCCCGCAGTCCTTGTATAATCTTGTAGGCTATATTCTTTCGGCTTCTCAGCTAAGTAAGGCTGGACGGTATCTGTTAAACTAAAATTGTTATACTCATTATAAGGATCAAAGCCTTGACCTGTTAAATATGCGCCTGCTGTTTTGCCAAGGTCGAATAGCTTTGTCATACCCTCAACCGCACCACTAGCAAATTGTTTGCCATAATCTAGGACTGGACTATTACGATTTCCATAGATAGCATCTAGGCTCTCAAATTCCTGTTGCTCTTCAGGACTTAACCTTGATGTATTTTGAGATGCAATAATAGCAGGCTGTGAATTGCCTCCAAATTTAGACTCTAGTGCTTGTAATTCTGCTAATTCCTCTGGAGTTAGTGCCATTACTGCCCTGCTTTCTTTTTTAATTCCAAATATCTTAAATATTTAGGGTCTTCTATCCCTGCAAATATTTCAGTATCGGCAGGAGCTTGTCCCAGATAAGCAACTCTATTAGGATCTATTTTTTTATTCTCTGCCTCTTTTCTATAGAAATCGTAAGCTTTATCGTAGTTAGATTTTTGTGCGTTATAAGCCCTTTTTGCTAAGTTTAATAACCCGCTCCTTATCTCAGGAGTTAAAGCAGATTCCCCTGTGAAAACCTTATCTAGAGTCCCTTTCCATTGAGTAGGTAGAGATCCAGATTTTAAGACAGCTGCTTGCTCACCCTCTCTGACAGCCATTCCAGGCTCGATCATTAAGATTGCATATCTTGTCAGTTCTAAATCTGTAACAGCTTTTTTATCTTTTAAAGCTCCTGACATAGCATCGGCTGCTTTTTTAGTAATTGCAAAGTCTTTGACATCTTGTAAAGAATTATACTCTTTTCTTAGACTATCTACTGCGCCCTCTACTTCTTTATCAAATCCAGTTTGTTGAATATCTTGCTCTCTTAATGCTGCTTTCTTGCGTTGCTCTGTCTGTATTGCAAGATCATCCTTTGTCATAAACTTAGGATTTTTACTAAACGCACTATTTAACAAAGTGCCAGGAGCGGAAATTGGTTGACTAGGTAACTCAATGGCCTCTGAATTCCAAGCCGCATTTTGTTCTGGTGTAGAGGCAATCCCCGAATTAGGTATCATAGATTTTACCGATCCCTTTTCAGTTGGTATCTCTTGAGGCACACTTTTTCCAGTCATTGAGGCTATCTCTTCATCTGATAGAGTAAGCATTGGAAATTGTGCATACTTAGCTTTTTCTTTTTCTGATATTAAATTAAACTCGTTTGCTATAGCTTGTTTTTGTCTTTCCTTTGCTAGCTCTAATTGATTCTCTAACTCTTGCGTTTTTAATGCAGCTGCAAATTCTACTAATCTTGGATTTTGTTTTACTAGCATTTGTCTTTCGCTTGCATCGTTTGTTCCCATAAGCGAGCTAGCAGATTGTAATAATGCAACATTATCCGCATCATTTTGTCGTCTACCATAGCCACCGACTAAAGCTGCTAATAAACCCATCCCGCCCTGGATTGCTAAATTCTTGCCATTGTTAGCATAGGGATTATACATAGTAGGCATCTGATTTGCTAAAGTCACACCGATTGCAGCATAAGGATTGTTTTCGACCTTATACTGAGAGCGCTGTAATGCTTCTAGTAATGATTCCCCTGCCATGATTCTTACCTTAAAATACTATTTGCAATTCCTTGGCTAACTCCAGAGACTAAGCCTTGACCTAGTGCTGTTCCTGTTCCTGGCTGCTTTTGTTGATTACCATAAAGTCCCCCGATCATCTGATCATAGAATCCATTCATTCCAGCGTTAGGATCATACGGTCTTCCACCTCCGATTTTACCAGCAACTTGCCTATCAAGTGCGTTTTGTCCCGCTTGCCACTTGTTTTGCTGTTGTTGATATTGATTCTGCAATTGTTGTCCGTAGAGATTCATTTGACCAGCATAATAAGGTTGAAACGCCTGCATATTCTGGTATGGCATTTGGTAAGTCTGATACTGTTGATTATAACCTAATTGGTTTGCGTTAAATGCTTGGTTAAATCCTTGAGCCTGTTCACTTTGTCCAGTAGTAAACGCTTGATTCATTGCATTTTGTCTTGCATTAGATTGAGAGTCTTGCATTTGTTTGTATAATAGATTCCATTTTTCAGACCCCTCTGGGACTCCTTGATTTGCCATTGTTTGTCTAAAATCTTCAGATTGACGCTGAAATTCTGGTTGCATTTGCCTATTAAAAGCACTCATCACATTATCCTCCGCCTGCTTTCGCATCTGTGAATAATCTTGATTTAAGTTTGGTAGATTTTGAGGATTAAATTGTCCTTGCTGTTGGATGTATCCCATCTGTTGACTAATCCCAGCATTAGCCTGGTTATTCATTTGTTGCATTTGGTACGGGGACGAGTTTTGCACTTGTCCAATATTATTTTGAACATTTTGCAGCTTGTTCATAAGCTTATTAGGTGTTTTCCCTGCGGCTGTTTTTTTGTCGATTTTAGATTGTAGATTTTGTTGTTGTTGTTGAAGTTTAGTAAGCAAGCTAGACGGATCGTAACCAAACGCTCCCGCATAATTTTGTACTTGCTTATTTAAATTAGGTTGTTTTCTTAATGCACTCATTACCGCAAGGCTCCATCTTCAAAAGCTATTTCAAAGGAATAAAACTCAAGCGGCACGTCTATAATCGATCCCTCGACGTGTAATGCTCCCGTATGTCCTGAAGCAGATAAAGCATATCGGTCATATTTAGTCTCTACTGAGCTTGACCAAGGCGACCCCCAAGGCGACCCCCATGCTGTATATGTTCCAGTTGTTGTTATTGTAGCAGATTGTACGACTTGACGATAGTCAGTCTTGATTGAGATGTCCATCTCAACCCCCGATGCTGTTTTTAATAACGGTCGGATTTCAATAAATCTTTTAAACTGTTGAGATCCAAAATCACTATAGCCATATAGCAAATCATAGACAATCTCGTTGCCGTTATCAGAGTATCCATCCTCTAATTTAGCTATTTTTCCATCACTAGATCCAGCGTACGGATGACCCTCGAATAATCCAAGACTATGCCAATAACCGTAACTAGTATCTCCTGGATTAAAACTGTAAGTGCAATAGCTAGGAATATTTAAATTACAGACAAGATATTGATTAACTGAAGACGAACTAGATTCAGGTAATTGTATAAATAATCTACCACCTGCTGACCAATAGAGACCAGTCCATAAGTAACTATAAGGCACTTCCTGAGCGCACTCTCTTATAATTTTATTAATTCTACGTCCTAGCGTATCAAGTGCAGTAGTTGGAGTTCCAGATAATAAGTTTGAGCATGAAACAATTCCACGATCTGTTAAAAGTAAAGTATCATTTTCAACATCTATGCAACATCTATATCCTAGAGGTTTACCAATTTTATAACGTGCTATTAGTTGCCACTCAGCATCCCCTGGATAAGAGCCAGAATAAAAGAATATTTCACCCTCAGAGCTTAATGCGTAAAATAAGTCTTCCGCTTGCTGATTAGCTGAAGCATTAGCGAATCCTCCACAGGCTACAATGTAACCACCGTAGCGCATAACATATTCAAGATTTAATTCTGTTAATGCTCCTGATATACTTTTTGTTCCACCATACCAAATAGAGCCTGAATCTTTCTCAACAAAATATAAACGCTCTTTATATGTATTAACATTAATTAAGCTTGATAATGTAACTCCCGTAAATGTTAAAGCAGCAAGACTAGTACCATTATAATAAAATGGGGTATCTGCGCCATTAACTAAGAAGAGTAAATAATTATATGTGACTGACTGCCAAGCGTCTTGCGTAGCTCCAGAGCCTAGACTAGTTCTAACCCCAGAGTCTAACTCGTAGACATGAGTATTAGCTGTGAATATAATTTTCTCAGTACCATCTGATAATTTTAAGCTAGTCAAAGTCTTTGCGGGATTCCCTGCTGAAGTATCATAATAAGCTGTAAATCCTAGCCTAACCGCAACCTTTCCATCATCTGGATATACATTTTCTAAATCTTGTGCTGACAAAGGGTCTAGCTGATTAATAGCCGAGACTTTATCAAGTCCATTAATTGGTGGTGGTAAAGTTACTACTTTAAAATCACCCATTTTACTTTAATCCAAAAGCATTAGCTAAAGATTGACCAGGCTTAGTAATTGCTTGCTGTTTTTGGTTGTTCATTACAGCATTAAAAATATCTAAAGCTCGGTTTTTATCTTTAATTAAGATATCCCCTTTGTTTGAGTAGTATTGATTATCTGCTATTAACTGACTAATAATTGATTTTCTTTGGTCTGTATTTAATCCGTGCCACTTATCGCCAAAAGCTTCGGCATTGCCAAGCGTAGCATCAAAGTCTAGCGGATTGTCTTTTGCTAAGTCTAAAGCTTTATCAAAGCTCCACTTTTGACCCGCATATTTTCCAGAATCCCAGACACCATCTGACTCATGTCCAGTCTTAACTACTTTATTATAAACATCTGACCAGCCTGGATTCTGACCTCCAATATCACCCCATCTTTCAGACTGATAATCTTTTGTGGATTTATGACCTAGTCCAAAAGCTCTAGCTAATTCTGATAAGCCACCTGTTGCAATACCTAAAGTCGCACGTCCACCCCATCCACCGATACCTTGAGTCTCTTTACCTTTGATTAAATCTGATAAGCCTTTAGCCCCTAAAGCAACGCCACCTAATACACCCGCGCCAACTCCTGCACCTGCTAATCCACCTAAAGATCCTAAATTACTTGCTGCGCCTCCAAGGGATAAACCTCCAGTACTCGCTGCTTCAGCAGCAGGCAAGACTGCTTCACTTGCAGCCGCTTCCGCGCCTTTAGATGCAAATATTTTTCCAAGCGTAGAACCTGAACCTTTAAGCGCTGCATCTGTAAGAAGTAAGCCACCAATAGCGCCACCTGTTTGAGCTAGTGCATTGTTTTGCTCTTTGTTCGCCGCATCTTCATTCATTTGCTCTTGCGACTGAATTCCTTGCGGGAAAGCCATTTGCATAGCTTGCGCTCCTGACATTCCCTGCGCTCTTAAATATTGATAATATTGTAGAGGGCTGAGTTTCATGCCTCCAATGTCGTATGTCTGACTCATTTTAGATCCCTGTGCTAAAAATTACCTTACCATTCCTTGCATAGGTAAAAGCACCCGAGGATCCGCAAGCACTAATCGTCCTTGCTGGAGCTTGCCTACTATAAGCTGCTAGCATCTCAGACTGGAATCTTGGCTGAATGTTTTGACGATTTGTGATCGACAAACGCTCCAAAACTCCTTGCATAAATATTCGTTCATTTAAGACAATCTCATCTGTATCAGCTAAAAACTTACTATAAGAGCCTGCATAATATTGCCAATCTACTGTCCCATCTGAAGCAGATCCGCTTGTATGAGTTGGTGGCGTAGCTCCTGTTGTTCCTGTATTTGTGCTTGTATAATAATTGCCATTGTAAAAAATATATGTACCTATACTAGTTACAACTATGCCAGATTCCCATGTTCTAGGCTTAACACATCTATCCGATGCATATTCAAAGCCAACCGTTTGAGCATCATCATTTGCTCCTGGAGTTGGTCTAATACTTAAAGTAGTATTACTAACGCCTCTAATATAAAAATTGCTAACAGGATAAGTCTCAATTCCGTACCCGTTTAAATAGCCTAGTTCATCTGGACTAATTATAGTCAAAGGGATAGTTTGATCAGAGTTCCAGAATGTCTCTATATGATGATAATTAAAGTCTGCGGGTAATGCATAACTAGATACCCCATCTGCTAGTGTAATAGTTCCAGTCTTCCAGAGTTCGCGCCAAGGATATGTCTCTGACATCTCTTGGATTACACGATTAGAAATTGCCTCTAGTCTTTTGGCTAGTTCGTTATTGTTGGAGATAATACCACCAGAGATAGAGCCGTAAGCGCCCTCATCTACTACAGCCTGCATCATCTCCAATAAGCTAGTCATTAATTACCTTGTAATTGTCTAGTTAATACCAAATTTTTATCTTGAAGATCCGCAACAGTCTTCTCTAGCTCTATAATTTTCTTTTTTAAGCCAGTAACAACATTTTGAGGGGTCTTTGAAGACTCTAGCCATTTTTTAGCTGAGTCAATCCAGTCTGCATAGTAGTTTGCAATCTGTGGGATAGATTCACAAACAGAAAGCTCTTCCACTGTTCTCACCCCAAGATCCACTAATTCGCACATTACATTTCTAGGAAGTAGTGACCATTCTTTAAGCATTGTCCCATCATCTGGTTTAGCTTCTTGATTTTTAAACCTCTCATAAGCTTCAGGATGCTGAGCGATATGATGTGGTGTTGCTTGTAAAACAATCTCGCGTCCGTTTGGATAGCGTAGAGTAATCTCTTCAACCATCTTATACACAGGTCTTCCTAGCTCTGTGCTTTTATCAATATCTTTGACCCCGTTATAGGAAAACCAGACTTTAACATCTGAATCATCCCTTACAGGACTATTCTTTTTTAAACGCTCTAATACTGCTAGTGCTGCATTATTATCCATAATTAAGTGCCTCCAATAGTTAAATCTATTCTGTAAATACTAATTTAATTTGTAAGTTTTCTGTTAAAATAATATCTCCACCATCCATATTGACGATCGCTATATAAAGCGTAGAGTTTGTTGTACTAAACGGTTGAGTATAAAGATGTCCACTCGAAGCTAGTAAATACTTGGTGCAGTTCTCGCTTGGATCTACAGCAACATTAGCGTTATTTTGGAAAAGAGTTACACCTTTAATAATATCCGCATCGTTCATTACGATTGCAGCGTTATCTGTTATTGTAGAGGCTGTAGGATTTGAATCAAAGACATAAACCCAAAACGATCCCGAAACCACATCGGCAGACGCCGTGGCTATATTAACACTATGAAGCTGTCCTGTACTAACAGGTAAGTCTATCTCTACTAATCCACCTACGCAATCTGCGTCGGCATAAGTACCTGTTCCTGTAATTTCTTTAGTTATAGAAAAGTTTTTAATCATAAATTTTAAAAATAAGAAAAGAGGAGCCTTTCGACTCCTCTAGTTTTAATTAACCTAGTTTGTATATAGGTACGTTGGTGCATAACACTCAACCGCAGCAGCAGATCCACCAGGAGCCGTTACAATAGTAAGACCCACGATTAAATCTGTAGCAGTATCATCAATAGATCCTGCTGTCGTTGTGGTATAAAGTTTTACATCAACCGCGCAGTTAGCTAGTGCTGTTACTTTAATACCAGAACCAGAACCACCACCGCAGCCGACCCAAACCCAGCCGTATTCATTATCAGCTAAAGCTACTTGAGCTATCCCTACTCTTGTAGGCTCATCGCCTGAGATAGCTGTTGTTAGCTGTGATAATTGACCGTCATTGTCAATCTTAACTACTGAATACTGGCTAATTGCGCCATTTGCTTGACCATAAACCCATTCACCAAGTTTATTAGATCCGCGATCTAATAGGTTGGCTGTCGGTTTATTTTCCGCATCTGCTACTCTATAACTAGGAGCTATACATCCGCCTTTGCTCATATACCCTCCTATGCTTCTTTAACTAAAGATTGTAACTGAGGCGCAGATACGCATAAGTTACCCTCACAAATTACCACGACAAATACGCCATCCTGATCTACTGGAGAATCAGCATTGCTATTTAGTGGTTTCATGTAAGTTGACTCTTCAACATCAAAAGAGATGTACTCAGAGTTGAAAATTCTCACATGATTTGCGCCATAGCTTGAAGTTCCGCTCGTGTTTCCAAACGCTCCATCGTACCAAAACTCTACACCGTCATAGAGAAGAGACTTAAAGCCTGCTTTCCCTTTATCAGCTTCATTTGTAATACGTTGGATTGCTGTCATAGAATCGTGCAGATGTTTCCAAGCAGTAGCACCTGCTAAAGCACAATCAGGAGTCTGGTAGTTTCTGCTAATCTTTAAGATAGCTGAAGTCAGAGTCGATTGTACGTTAGCTGCACTCAATCCACCTGATACAGTTGTCACATCATTCTGTGCATAAGTTGCACTAGAGCGTGTAATATTTCCGTATGTACCAGATGATGGAGATGCGGATACTGCTAACTGGATACCATCAAAACCAATTCCACCAAACCCTGTCCCATCGCTCATTAGAGATGCGTGAATAGTGTTTTTAAGATTGGCTTTAGTCACCATGTTTTTAGTTTTAAGCAAGTCTAGTAATCTATATTTAGATCCTGCGTTTGCTCGTACATCTCTTCCAGTTACAACAAACGGCTCATAAGCCTGTCTGATTTCAAACTGGAAAGCTGTAAAGTCTTGCTTTACTTCTAAGTTAAAGTTGCCTAGTCCTGAATAGAATCCGCCTGCTCTGTTTTGGTTATACATAACAGGTTTGCGGTAGCTCTCGCCTCCTTTGTGCTTAATGATCCTGCCTTTTTTATCAAGCAAGTTAAGCAAGGGATGGCTATGCGTGATTTCGTCCGCAATTTCGTCAGATTGATCAAATAAACTAGCAACTATTTTTTCAGCTAATGCTGCCATAATAGTTCCTTAAATTTATAAAAGTTAGAGATCGAAATCTTTGAAGTGATGTTCAAGGATATTATCGAATCCCTTTAAATTTTTAATACTTTTGGTAGGGCTTTTGATGCCGCCATTTATTGATTTGCTAGCTTGCCTTGCTTTCTCTAGTTTTGCGGCTTTCTCTTTTGCTGAAAGTAACGCTTTGAAAGGTAGGCTATCATCGCTAGTAATTTCATTATACGCTTTTTTTAGAATCTGCATAGGCGTAGCCGTAGGATACAGATCATTATAATGCTCAACCACTGGAGCTAAAGCTTCCTCTAATTGAATAGCTACTTGAGGATCTTGAAATAGCTCGCTTGATTTCATAAAGGTTTGAATATCAGCTTGAGCCTGTTGACCTCTTTGATAAAAAGCCTGTTCCTGGCTCTTAGCTTCTTGAGCTTCTAGTCTGGCATTAAGCTTTTGTTCTACAAGTCTGTCGATATCCTCCTGACTAAGTTGCTGCTGAGAATGTCCAGGCATTTGATCGGAATCGTCTAGCAAGTCTAGCGGATCAAGTTTATAGGCTTGTAAGAAAGCCTTAGCAGCTTGTTTAGTGTCTTGTCTAAAAGCCTTATCCCATTGGATGGCATTTTTTACTATTTCGTTAGATTTAACGCCTATTTCAGCCTCATAAGTCTTTGCTTCCTCCCATACTGGTCTAAATTCTCCAACTTTTGAAAGCTCTTTTCTGTAATCATTTAAAAGCTTAGAGACCCCTGCTTTTAATGTGATTGGCAATTTCTCAAAATCAGCTTGCTGACTTTTTGTTAATTGTGGAGGAGGTAAAATCTTTAGCTGCGGCTCTTGCGTTTCCACCTCTTTAGAGTCTGATTCTGGCTCTTGTTTTGCCTCGGCTTCAATTTTCTTATCTGATTTTTTAAATGCAGCATCGTCAATCTCAGCATCGGTGACATCCTCAAAATGTTTATCAAAAGAATTAGCTAGTTTAGCGCCTGAATTTTCAGTCTTGCTTTCTGTTTTTACTTCACTTGAACTAGTTTCAATCGGTGCGGCGCTTTCTGTGTTACCATCTGGTAAATCTGCTACTGCGCTATCAAAAATACTTTCTCCTGTGTCCATGCCTCTCCAAATAGTTTTGGATTTCCCTGACTCGGTCGCTTGCCTCTCCACGTTCGTATGCTAAGAATCTATCAATAAACTCTGTATTTTCTGGTTGTTTATCGTTTTCTGGATTATAGTTGACGTAATCGTTCCCTACCTCTGTATATCCGTGCGCTTTTGTGATTTCTCTGAATTTAGACTTAGAGTCTATATACTCTCCAGTGATCGGATGTTTAGTTAGTGGCATCTCATCGCTAATAACGTTATGAAAAGCCTCTCTTCTTTTTTTAGCCTCATCTACAACATCAACTACAGCACCCTTATCAGAGTCAAATTTAAATCTATGTTTGATGATTCTTGGCATATTAATAATCGTCGTCTAGCTCTATTAGTGTAATTAAAAATAGCTCTTCATAAGCTATAATTTCTGCTAAAATACGCTTTGCTAAAGCAAATATATCATCAAGCTCAATATCTGCATAGTTCGGCACGATTTCCTGAACTACCTCATTTATGATCTCCTCTCTTTTTGGCTCATCAAGTAATGTATCAGGAAAGTTACTACTTTTTTTATAGACTATTTCAGTCGGCTCTTTAGCTCTGGCGATTAAAAGTTTTAATCTAAGTACTTGTTCTAGCGTTAAATCGTTATTTTTACGCTTAGATTCGTCATATCCTCCCTTAGTAGTTGTAGGACTAGATGATCCCCTAGCTCTAAAGAGTAGTAATAAACTCATTTATTCAACTTTCTTTACTACGATTACCGATCCTGCCTTAATCGTACTATTTGCTCCGACCTCTGATCGCTTTCTAAATTGTGCTGTGCCTGAGTTTGAATCACTTATTAAAATTCCAGAGCCTTGCAAATATTGTAATCCTGTGCCAGGTACGCCACTTGAGACACCTGCTTGAGTTGCATTATCGTCACCAATTCCAGACCCACCTGACAGTGTTCCAGTAGTTGCTAGTTGATGATAAAATGTGCTGCCTAAATTTGTGACTGTTGTTGATGTGTTCCATCCAAAGCCATGTCCTGTGGTAGCGGCTGCGCTTGTCACTAATAAGTAATAATCTAAGACATAGGTGCTTGATGCGTCATAGCTAAATGACATACCAGTTACATCTACATAACCCGTACCTGTTGATGTTACATCGCTAGCTAGCTGTAATACTGCGACTATATAATCGCCACCAGTCGCGCCCGTGACTCCTGTTACCCCCGTTACACCAGTTGCGCCAGTAGATCCATTACTTCCAGTAGCACCTGTACTACCTGTGACTCCTGTCGCTCCGGTGCTTCCAGTAGCACCCGTTGATCCGTTTGCCGGCATAAAAACGTGCCATCTTTTAGCTGTAATATAAGACCCTGAGCAATCACCATTTGACCCTGTGCAGTTCATGCCATCCCATGTGCAACTATAAGCAGATTCCGTGCATGATGTTTCATCTCCATACTGACTACATCCTGAAAAGCTGCACCCATTAGCATTACAGCTTGATTGATTATTATTAAAGACTGAACAATTTGCAGTTAATTCAAAATATTTGAGAGTAGTAGGATCTGTATAGTTAGCAAGTGTATAGCTGCTAGCTCCATCGATATCTTGTCCTGTATTTGCCTGCAAAATGCAATCTGCGCCGCTAGTAGCTACATTTTTAACGTGATACTCTCTTCCATTATATGTTGATGATAGACTAGGCATTGTCAAAGTTAGTGCAGTCGTCCAGCTACAACCCAATTCATTACCGCAGTCTGTTGAATTAGAAATTCCAGAGCAAGTTGAAGTACCAGAACAATATGCGCCATAGTAGCCAGTACATTCACCAGTGTAATAAGTGCCGTTACAACTAAAATTATCAATAGTGCCTGTACAACTAGAGGGTGACGAAATATAAGTGCCTGTGCAATCTGGATCGCTCCAAGTGCATTGACCTGAATAACTTTCGCAAGTTGTTTGATCCCCATTAAAGGCTGAACAATCGGAGTAACTCGCAGCCGTCCAAGTGCAGTAACTTGAGTTAGCTTCGCAATTTGCCTGATCATTATTATAAATATCACAATTTACTGGAGAGTTATCCCACGAACAATTTCCGCCATAAGGATCATCATTCGATAAACAACTAGATTCGTCTGCTCCTGTGCAGCTTGATGAGGAAGCACTGCAACCAGAAGTATTTAAGCAATTTGTCATCCCTGATTCGTAATTGTAAATATCGCAAGAATTACCAGCATACCAGCTACAACCGCCATGACTATTTCGCAAAGCGCAATCAGTCGAATTTGTCCAGTAACTACATGATCGGGTCGGAGTACCAGCACAAGCATTAGTACTAGCATCGCATAAAACATTAGTAGCTGAATCATTTAAAACCCCTGATGTTGTGATCTTAACTGTCTTATGCTCCGATGTGCCTTGATTCTCTAAAGTCGAGCTATTATTTGATGAACTCCCTGCATTAATCCCACTTGCAAACGCTCCATATCCCGTGCTGTGAACAAAAGCCGTCGGGTATAAATAAGCAAATAAGCTAGGTGATGATGTGCCAGAATAAAATGGAAAATAATTAGAACCAGTTGCATAAAAGCCTAAATTACCGCTTGAATCTGCACCGATTGCGCTCCTTACAGTGCTGTTAAATTTATTTTCGATCCAAGTATTAGATCCTGTGTTGTTTAGCTGAATATGTCTTGTAGTGTTAGGTGTATTATTTGAAAAGCTGCTACTAATAGAAAGTGCAGTAGTTGGAGATGTGCCGCTAGTAGTATCAATCGAGCATTGTCTAGTCGTCTTGTTGTAAGTTAAACCGCTAGCACCTGCAAAGCGATTTGAGTCGTTGTATTGGATTTGTGTATTTGAACCTCCAGGAGCCGCTGGGTTGATTGGCTGACTATACGCAATATTTATTAGCAATAATGTAATTAAGATTAATCTAAGTAACATAATCAAGCCTTAATCATCATAATTGTGCAAGTTCCTGTATCTGTTCTACAGTTGATATTTCCTGCAAACCGCATCCCATTTACTGAAATAGGTAAAGCACCTCCAGGAGCTATATGCGGATGATTCGTTGTAGCTGTGCCACCAAAAGAGACATGAACATTGCTAGTGTTAGTCACAGGGTTATAAAGATAAGCGTAGTCGCCTGTTGTTGTAGTAAATTTATTTCCCGCTGTTGTTGTAATACTTGCCGTTGGCTCTGAACATGAAGAGGATACAGGAGTCCTAAAAATTTGTTCTAGATTCCCTGTCTCTGTACTTGATGCAGTATTATAAGTCTTAACCTCATAACTAGGATAATTACTGGAGTCTGCAAAATCTGTTGAATTACCAGCTACCTTAGTCATTACTAGCCTACTGTTTGCGGATTAATAACCTCACTTACTGCACCGATTGGTCTACCTTGCTCATCCCTTATAAAGTTGATTTTCTTATCGCTACTTTGAATATTTAGAACAACAGGAGGTTGCGATGGTGCAGGTGCTTGAGTACTTGCAGTTGTCTGCATACGCTCAATAGATTCGATACGTCTAGTTATCACATCATCTGCCAAGCGTTTTTCCTCTATAAGTTTTTCGCGCTCTGTCATCGCTGCTTTATATTTTTCGATCTCTAATTTCTGAGCATCTAAAGCTGCCTTGACTTGAGCTTGTATAGCAGCGGCTTCAGCCTTTACGCTTTCTACTTGAGTCTTAAAGCTTAATTGCATTTGCTCTAGTTCGTTTTCTTGGAAGAGTTTTAATCTTTGAAGCTCTATTTCTTTCTCTTTAATACTTAACTTCCTATTTTCTAGCTCTATTTTTTTACCCTCATAGTCTGGAGGTGGTGGAGGCTGCTGTGCTTGAGCTTGTTGCTTAACAGCATCAAATACTGCCATAAGTTCTGGCTCAATCTCTTTTGCTCCCTTATAAGCTCTTAAGACAAATTGATACTGTAGTTTTATAGCATCAACTAAATTAGGATTGCTCTGTGCAATCGGCATAAGCTTTGCTAAAGCATCAGAGCTTGCTTGCATTAGCTCTAATCTTTCTGCTCGATTTTCGCGCTCGTCTAAAGCAATCATCGAATCTGTTTTGATAGCAATAGAGAATCGTCTTACAAAATCATTCTTTAATAATTGAACTGCTTGAACTACTAAGGCTATAGGGTTTTGTTGTATTACAGGCTGTGGTGGCATCGGAGCTTGCTGCATTTGTGCAGGTTGAGTCTGCTGGATTTGCTCTTGCACATCTGGAAGTAATGCTAGTGCATTGGATGTCTCTATAATAGTCGCAGGGTCAAAAGCCTCGCATAATATCTCAGTTAGAATATTAAAAGCTTTCTCTGTTGTCTCAGCGATCTGCCTTTGTGGCACACTAAAACGTAATGATGTGTAAGTATGCTTTAAATCTTGCGCAGTTGCAGATTCTTGAGGGTTTGTCATCCCTCGCATTAGATCGCTTGAGCCTGCTTGCTCAAAAACTCTATTTAAGCTTTCTTGCTGCGCTGTAGTAAATATCTCTAATGCCCTGACATACGGCTCGATAGGCGTAAACTCAATCATGTCAGATAACTTGCCAACTTGATTAATAGCTTTATTGGTTACCGCATAGCCTTTGAGATCATCTGTAAATAAACTTGATACCTGATCCCCTAGGATAGAATCATATAAAAAGTTAGTTCTAATAGCTTGTAGCGTAGCGTGTTTACGCTCTGTTAATCGCTCGGTCTCAAGAATCGAATCTTTAGCAAGTGTATATGCACTTGTTGGAATTACTGAATTAGGTGCGGGATTAGCAATTAGCTCGGCACAAGGATAAAAATCAGCTAGGCTTATTGGTGGTAAATCCTCATCTAATAACTCCCCTTTAGTATCAGACTCATAATTTAACCAGTAAACTTTCCCCGATTCCTTGCACCAAATTTCCCAAACAGCAGCCTTACTTTGATAGCCCTTTTCTAGATCAACAGCTTGCTGAATGTCTTTAGAGTTGTCAGATTGCTCAACAAAATCAAAATTTATGCCTTTAATCTTGTCTTCGCCAAAACGTGCAATAGCCTCTTCTTTGCTTAAAAATGCGCGTCTTGCTTTCCAGGTGATCTCGTCCGCTTTTCTAGCATCTGAGCATAAATAATCATCATAGCATAATGACTCTAATTGTACCCTTTCGCCCGTAACCTCTTCACCCTCAATGCTTGGAGTATATTTAAGCCAGTAACAGCCAATACCAGTAAGTAAGTACTGACTAGTGAAATGATATAATACTTGATGTGTGTCGTTTTCCTCATCGATCTGATAATTAGCAGCTTTCTCAGCAATTAGTGACGCTAGTAATTTAACTGGTTCATTTTCTCTGTCGCTTCTTAAGTTACATTCGATGTCAGGCAATCTTGAGTAGTATGCAGGAATTATAGAATTAACAACGAATGACCAGCAATTAATACGTCGCTTAACATCTTTGATGGCAGATCGTTCTAATCCCTTTAATGCTTCCAAATTGCCAGAGTATAAGGCAATAGACTCATGTGCATCTTTATAAAGATTCTTGCGTGATTCTTTAGCTTTTCTTAAGGCATTTAGCCAATACGATAGACTATATTTTTCCATTAGATCCGATTTTCGGTTGATCGCTGCTTATAACGTTTGATTACGTTTGCAAGATTTATTCCGTTGGATCGTATGGTGCTAGGGTCTGGCTCTAGATATACACTATCCTCTAAGTATTGCATAGCAGCATAGCGTAATGAATCTGGAGCGTGATCATTGGCTTTCGTATTCACATCTTCGACATTGTCTTTGTCGACTGGCAAGGTTTGTAATGGAACTATTAAATTAGCAAGATTACCAAATATCTTAAGCTCTCCTGTATTTATCCAGGCAGTAAGGAGCGACCAACCAGCAATACGATTATTATTGGCTTTGCTATAAATCCACTTAGAATTTAGCTCTTGAAGCTTCTCGTTAAGCTGTTGAGCAATAGACTTATTGCCATGAGATGACCAGCAACTAGGATCTAATGCCGCATATTTAATCACTTCACCTGCGCTTGCCTGATAGATCATATCTGCCTGAGCGTGATTCTCTACTAATGTTTTAGAAATACAGCGATATATGACCTTAGTGCCTTTGTTTAAACTTGGATTCCCTGCATCGTCAAATCCTGAAGAGACTGCAAGCCATGTAGCCGCAAAGGGATCTCTATATCCCCAGTCTTGACCAATGTACTTTTGCCAGTGTTCGGGAATATTAAACGGATCTATGAAGTTTTGCTCTGTAAGGGTAAAAAATGCGCCTTGGATAGCGTTCCAATCACCATATAGCCATGCTCTAACAAGAGCTTTAGAGCCTACTAGCTTTAATCTATCTATGTATCCTGGATCTTTACTTAGTAATATATAATTATCAGTAACTCTACTAGGGATATATATTGCATCGGCATAACCCTCACCAATTTTAATCCTTAGAATCTTATTGCCATTTGGGAATGGATCAACAAATAGCTCTTTAATCCAGTAATGACCAGAGCCTCCAGGGTTACAAGTTAGCACTAATTGTGCTGGATACCCTGCCACCGATCTTAATGCTCCGAAAATTGTCCAGATTACATTCGGATCCGCATAGTTTCCTGCCTCTTCTATAAATGCATCTGTTAAGTTTTGACCCTGATATTTTTTAGCATCGTCTAGGTTTTTTAATCCTCTAAATCGTACCCTTGAGCCATTCGGGAAATTAAACTGCTTTTGTTGTACTTTGTATTCAGCACCTAGGGGTAAGTATATCTCTTTTGCACGTTCAATTAAGTCGTCGGCTTGTGTCACCTCTTCTCTAAAAAATACGATATTAGCGACGTATTGATGGCATTTAATAGCTACTTTCCCCAAAGCTCCATCGGTTTTTCCTCCACCTCTAGCACCTCCGTATAGGATGATTTGGATAGGACAATCGACTAAGATTTGCTGCGGATGCGGCTTAGTAGGATCTTTTTTATTTATTTGAGGCTGCCAGACTATCTGATAATCGCTATCACTCGTCAGATTCGACGACATCTCCATTGCCTAAAACCTCTAAATACTTCTGTTTGAACTCATCTTCAGATAATGGCTGTTGAATTAGAATCTTAATATTAGAACTACCCTCTGAATTAATATTGACATTCTCTATGGCTCGACCGTAGCCACGCTCTACAAGAAATTTAAACCCTGCTAGCCATTCTTTAAAATCTAATGCGCCTGAATCAAGTTTCTCTAGTAATTTTGTAAGCAGGTTATGATCTTGGATAGCTGCTTGGCATAGCTTCATAAACTCCCGATCTTTTTTGGGTCTGCCTCCAGGATTGCGTACTTCACCTGGTTTTATTTGGTATGGTGTGAGATTATCCCACCCCTTGTTATATCGCTTATTTTCTGCGGGTTTATCGTTTGTCATTTTTTAGGTCTTTTTAAGCCTGTTAATTCAGGTATTTAAAAAAAGCTAGGCAGGAGTTAAGACTGCCTAGCACCCTTAGCATCTACGACCAACAGGGAATCCTGTTATGCTTCAATCTTACACAGTTTATGAAAGTCTGCATAGCAGGTCGCATTTGTGTTATTGCCTTGTAGAATTTTTATATCATTAAATACTCCAGAGCGCGCTGCTATTGCTCTTATGGAAGTAGCAAAGTCAGAGGACATTCCTAGAATATCTGAGATATAAGCTAAGTTATTTGGCTCAAGCTTTTCATTAAAGTAGAAATCAAATAGATCGAGCTTGAGATAATTTGCGTGTTCATCAGGTCGCCATTTGATGCGTCTATTTTGTGCTAAGGCTTGTAAATCATAATTTGCTCTATTGATGATTTGTAGCCAGAGCATTCTATTAGGATCATGCTCTTGAGCGGCATAAACTGAGTTAGTTGCTATGATTACAGCTTGTAGAGTTGTCTTATGTCTAGTCATAAACCAGATCCGTAATATCCCATTCAAAGCTGTTTGAGGTTGCTTTGCGTATCCGCATATAGCCTGTAAAGGTAGTTGTAATAGTTGAACCTGGTTTTGTGTTTGTTATTGATTCGATTAAGAATTTACGCTTAAGTTTATATTTATAAGTAAATGTTGATATATCATCAAATTCTAAAGAGCCTTTGCAGTTAAGAAGTTTTTGAGACTTACCCCTGCAATTAGCTTCATTAAGATAAAATTTCTTTTTAAATTTATCTAATGGGTATCTGATAATCCTTTGATATGGGATTGCTACATTGTCATAGCCTGTGCCAGTAGTCTGAACATCTCTTAAGGTTAGTACTCCAACGACTTCATAAGATTGTGCGTAGCAGGATATTGCTATTAGTAGAGATATTAATATTCTCATAGACTTTTACCTTGTATTATATTTAAAATTTCCTCGTTTTTCCTGTGGTGGATAGGTAGTCTAGGGCTGTCGTGCCAGAGCATTACTTTTGCTTTATTTTTGTAATGTGCTTTAAGAAGTCTAACTCTAACCGCATCGCGGCTACGCATAAACCCTTTAACCTCTATGATAAATAAGCTGCCTTTAGCTTTGAATAAAAAATCTACAGTATAACGAGTTACTTTAATTGCATTTAAATAAATATCGACGGGGACTTGGCGATCATTTACCTCATCAAATTCGATTAAGCCTTTGTTCTTAGCTTCCAGTAGTAGAGCATGAAATTTTACTTCCGACTGAGAATCAAATACTTGACCAAACGCTTGAACTAGCTTTTTTTTAGGCATTAATCCTCATAATCATCTTCAAACTCGTCGATCATTTTGTAAAAAACTTGTTCAACTTTGCCGTTTATAACTTCAAAGCCATGAATCTTAGGCGACCTTACCGATCTATGTTTTTTTAATTGCGGATCATATTTTGATTGACATGGTTTCCAGTCGACTTTAACGACTTTGTCAGGATTAAATGCGCGCCAATGCCCCGATCTAACCCCTTTGCCTACTTTGTCGGCATAGTACAAGAATAAGCTCATGCTGCTTTCCTTTTAAAATAAGTGTTAGAACTTGGAAGCGTTCGATCCCATAGGCTTAAGTTTTCTGCCCTTTGCTGCTCGACGCTTGATTTTTTTTGCTCTGTAATTTGTGGTTTAATCCCTCGACAATTAAAGTAATTTGTATTGTGTTTTTTGTTGAATATTCGCGCATAAACAGGAGTATGATTATTGTCAAAGCCAAAATCTTTTCGAGTAGCTTTCTTAAATGATTTTCTAACTTGCTCCCGAATATCATTAGCTTGACGATCTTCGCCTTTGTTTTTTGATATCAAAGTTATTAATTCAAAGTACTTCCAAGCTTTAGGATTTTTCTTATGATAAGCTATAAAGATCGGATACCTATCTTCATCAAACCCCCATGACTTAAATAGCTCTTTTGTTAGTTTAAAGCTCACTTCACAACTCCCATAGTCCTGAGATTCTTTTTTGATTGTTCCAAGAGTGCGCTTAAATTGCTCTTGTCGACTCGCTCATGTTCTGGAATTGGCTCAGGTGCTTTGTATAGTTTTGGCTGGACTCTTGCTTGAACTGGTTTTTCGTGTGCTTTTTGCTGCCAAGGTTTAGAATAAGCTTCTGACCAGATTAGGGATCGATAGTCTTTTGAAGCGCAATAATCAACAAAATTTAAAAAATCCTCTGGACTAAGTTTTGCTTTTGATGCCTGACTTGATATAATTTCAAGCTGATCGTCGCCTAAATTCTTATTAAATTTCCTTAAGTACTTTTGCCATTTCAGTAAAGTTTTATAATAAATCGAGTTTTCTATCTTAAAAAAAGCAGGAATATCGGGATGCTTTTGTGTTGAGTCTGAGTAAAGTTGGGCTTTGCTTTGCGTTTCACACCCCGATCCCTGCGTTTTTGGAATTTGTTTTTCTGGCTGACTATTTTTTTTATTTAGATCATTATCAAATACAAGATCAATATCAAGAATCGGCTCGCTTTCGCTAGCGATTCGCTTTTTTTTCGCTTGGTATTCGTTATCTCTTTTTAATTTATTCGTATAATTTTCTTGATCCTTAGTTACTCTAGTATTAGAGATCCCCTGATCTGATTCATGCAACATATCTAAACTGACACAGAAATTAATTATTTCCGTTGTTTGCTCAGAATTAAAATTACATCTTAAGCCTAGTAGCCGAATAGCACCCCTAGACATAAATCCATTAGATGACTTTGATAGTGTGCAGATTATATCAATAAACAATAATCTAGCAGCCAACCCAAAACGATCTTCTAGCTCTAAGACTTTTGGCTTGTCCTTGAAGTCTACATCTATAAGGGCGTGTTTGAGTTTTGCCACTACTTTGACCCTAAAATCTCAATAAATTTGTTAATTATCTTAATCCAGATTTCTTTTTTTGCTGCCGACCATGCTGCCGACCGTGCTGCCGACTCTGCTGCCGACCGTGCCGACCATGCTGCCGACCGTGCT
>JACCDR012227169.1_pt1 | contig 25817 bp, 16 predicted proteins | sample 7446431 | NCBI WGS metagenome assembly JACCDR01 (sample SAMN15323443, study PRJNA562643) | freshwater metagenome | isolation source: river surface water | place: USA:Blue River Watershed | collected 2017-08-17 | reverse complement strand
GTCATCGCAGTTCGGGCTGGCATCGGCGGCGGAGGCGAACGCCTCAACTACAACCGTCCCGGCCAGAACCGGGCGGTGGGCCAGAGTGGCAGACACCACCGAGTTACCGGAGATCGTTGCGTCCTCACCCCGGACCTCCTGCGAGGAGTAGTACGGGTCGAGAGCCCAGCCGTTCTGACGGGCAAAGCTCTGGGCAGTGTTCTGCCGCATGATCTGGGTCCCGGCAGTCGTTTGGCCCTTCGTCAGAGCGTAACGATACCGGATGTAGAAGATCAGGCTGGCGGGTTGGCTCATCGGCTGGACGCCAACGAGGTTGTCTGCGATCAGCTTCGGGTACGACTTCCGGATCAGCGGCAGGGCGAACCGGGTGAAGTCGGCGATGTTCGCGGTGGTGGTCTGGTCTTCGAACAGTAGCGACCGCTTCTCCGGGCTCCAGGCGTTGAACTGGTTTTCCAGGATGGAGGCCATCAGGCCGAACTTCTGGGGGCCGACTTCACGGCACTTACCAAGAACTGGTGACCACTTGCGGACAAGTTGGTTCTTTTTCGACTCGTGGAGTACGGCGGCCTTGTGCAGGTCCGTCTCCTCGGTCATCAGACGACCGCCGCCACGATTCGCACCCTCAGCGAGGTGGCGGCGGGCCGCGGGGGCAGCAGCACGTACCGCTGGTGCGGTAGGACGAGCAGCAAACCGTTGCGTACGAGAAGGAAGCATCTGAATCTCCTGGTTTCTGGCGTTGTGTCTCAGTAGCTTACGTGTTGGAACTCACAGTACCCCATTTTTGCTTATGGGGGACTAAGAGTTAGAGCAGGTCCTCGTCCATTTGGCTGGCGATGTCAGTGACACCGAACCCACCCTTGTTCCCCTGCTGACGGATGTTTCCACCCTGGGCTGGGGCCGCGGGACGACGGTCCTGGTTCTCAACGATGGTCGGCCGAGAAGTAACCGGCTGAGCGGCCCGACGGGTTCCGTCGATCCGTTGCTGCCCCTGCGGAGCCACGCGCCCCTCAGTAACAGGCTGCTTGCCACCGTTGCCTTGGGACTTCAGCCGGGCGTTCTCGGTGACCAACTCACGGTTCCGGGCCAGCACCTTTTCGGCGATGGCGGTTCGCTTGTTGGCGAGAGCGACGGCTTGATCCCGTTCTTCCGAAAGCTGCTGGATCTTCTGCTTCGCCTTCTCGACGACGGCTGGAACTGCTCCGTTCTGGCTGGCACCATTCGACTCCACCTGCACACCTTCAAGGAGCGACTTCAGGTTGCGGAGCTTGGCCACAGCCTCGGATTCGTTCAGGGCCGACTGACGCTGGAGGTGAGCATCAATCGCAGCACTCTTCGTCTCCAGATAGACCTGGAGACGGCGGGACAATTCCCGCTTGTGGGCTTCCGTTTCCTCAATGCAGACCTTCTTGGCCTGCGCCACCTTTGCGGTGTAATCAGCCTCGAATTGCTCGCGGACAGTGTTCTTGTACTGCTCCAGCGACTCGCCGATGGTGGCGACGAGTTCCGGCTTGCAGCCCGCCTTGGTCAGCAGGTCCAAGATCTTCTGGCTCATGGTCAAGACTCCTCCGCGAGCAGTTCGGGGTTATTTTTGCATGAGGCTAGTTAGTTTAGAATGTACGTTGCGGGCTTCCCCACCAAACATCCTATCATCCACGGAGGGCAACGCCTCATAATAGATTTTTGCCGCTAACCCTTACAGTTTATTCAGTACATTAGACAACCTACGATTGAACGACTCAGAATGTGGAGCCCACCACTTCTGACCAGGCACACGCAACCCAGCCTGATCCATTGCCGACTGCATAGGATGTGGTTTACCACCCCCACCTACACCCAATTTTTTCATCGCCTCCTGCTTCTCCTTGCCCCGCATCAAATGTAATTGCTTATAAAGTTCTAACTGCTCTTGTTCCTCAGGAGTTAAAGCCCGCCCCTGCACACCACTCAACGCCTGCTGCATTGAAATAATCCCATGTGTAGGCGTCGAAACCTGAGCTTGCGGTTCCAAATAGCCATCCGCCATCAACTTATTCAAACATGGCTTCAGGTGCTCAGTATACTGTTCTGGTTTGTCATTCCAGAAACTAACCAACATCCCCTGCTCATCCAACCGCCCCAACCGCCCTAACAAATCACCCATCTCAACAGCTACATCACGTGGTTCCATATCGTAGCCGTCGGAATCAACCCGCCGCGGACCACTAGGAGTGGAACTGACATAAGACGATGCATCAGACTTATAAGACGAGCCGTATGGATCGACATAATTTGGATCTTCGTCGCAGTTCGGACAGATCGTGGCGTCTTTTGGTACATAATTATAGCAATAACCACATTTCTTCTTGTTTGGATCGGCAGATGAACTTAATTCCGATTTATGCTTACCATTCTTGGCGTCCACTAACCTAGATAGGTCAGTCTGTGCACCCTCCGACATCGGAAGACGGTGTTCCTTATAATAACTATAAAGCCGATAACGAGAAATCACAAGCTCCGGATGATTTCCAATGATCTCAAAATGGGCTGTATCATTTTCTCCGTAGTACATCCGCCCCTGGGTGGTGTAGATAAACGCCACAGCACCATCAGTCCCATACAATTCATCAGGATTGATATAATCTAGGTGGTGTTTAATCAATTCATTCTCATTTGGTTCAGCCGGATCTGACTGAGCCGACGTGAATTGCCAGGCTGGGTTCAATTCAAAACTCGTCTCCTGAATTATCCGGAGACGACTTTCACGAATTTGACGAATTTGACGAAGAGAGCTCATCTTAACCCCGTTGAGATGGCATAGTTACAACATTCATAATAAAAATTTGCCACCGTCCATCACCATTCAACCAACGCTTTCATATCCCATTCGGAAACTTTCTTAAGACATCATCGCTAAAACAGTTCACTGTTGTTGAATGGGCTTGAATTGGTTTAGCTATATCAAATTAAGAATGGTCTCATCAACAAATTTTTACGTAACACAATTTCTCACCGCCAAATTGTTTCAAATAACCATTCTGTACGGCAAATTCAGCTTCAGTAAGCGAATTCTTAACCGCACGGTTATACAATGTCTTCTTATGCATCACATAACCTTGGGCATCCACATACCAGTAATCAGAAGGTACTACGTGATCGAGCTTAAACCCACACGCCTTGTAGACTACACCCATATGTCCAACCGTTCGATCGGCATAAGCGACCACTACTCCAGATACCACTCTCAATGCCCGTGACACCAACCAACTAGCGAAATTCCTCTTGTGATATGAAGGGTGGATACATAGTCGTGACAATTCAGTTATATTACCCATATTCTGTCGAAGCGGTGGACTGAACACCACACATCCAACCAGTAGATCACCATGATAAGCACCAACTACCTTCCCTCCACGACCCTTGCCAATATAATGATATGAATCTAGAAACAACTTCAAATCGGCGGCTGGTGGCTCGATCAATTTAATGTCAGAAAATTGAAAATCAACAGTTTGAATCGAACGACCCAACTTCAACATAAGCCGATCTAATACTCGATTCTTAGTATAAAATTCGTGCTCCCAAATATACATGACTTCATATTCAGGAAAATACCTATCGATATAAGCAAACTTAGAACGGTCATTCTGCTGAGATCGCCTAATTGAATGCCAGTAATCTCCTTGACATTCAATTAATAAATTTTTATTCATCAATCCAGATTTGGGTACCATACAGTCGAACACATAATACCCAATGGTGGTGTCAGGTCCCTCCTCATGATAGGCCACACCGAGATCTTGAAGATATTTATATAATTGAAATTGAATAGTGCTGATAGATGGCTGTTGTGCACGCTTTGTGGCCATCATCTCTCGTACAGCATCAGTATACCCAACTTTCTGTCTAGTGCGATAAGCATCATCATCCCACAATGTCTTGCTTTGAAACGATTTTGTAGACCGATAATTCTCTGTGGTCCAAACAATCTTTAGCGATTCTGAAAGCTTTTTGAGTCGTTCCGGATCTAACCAGAGCAATTTCGACGCTTGGACACGCTTCTCTTTAGTGGACTCGCGGGTCTTCTTCCACTTTTCCCTATAAGCCAGATCTGTCCACCTGTTCTTGGCTAATGTGGACAATTTAGCTTTACCACTCTCGGATGGTTTGTTTGGTACTATTATGAATTTGCCATCTTTATGGCCCTGAACCATAGCACAATGATGGCAACGCCAATTTGTAAAGCGATCATGGCGATATTTCTGGATTTTGACAGTTGGACAACTGATACACCTATACTCCACCATCTCGCCAGTTTTATAAAGACTGCCATTAGATTTCACACAGGACAAGCAATGGTGAATGGACTTACGCTTAGCCACCACATACAACTGCGAACGGTGCTGATTGCACCGTTCGCAAACGACCATCACTTTATCATTATTTTTAGCAGTAGCTTGAGAACTGTTAGAAGCTATCCAATCGATCATGATAACATCCCAGAATTGATGTTATCATTTTATTAATTAAACCAGGTTCTGTCAAGTTATCGCTTCATTCGCACTGAAGCAACGGTCTTCTTACCCAGCCCAAAGAAACCGTTGATCTCCTTGACCAGGAGATCATTATAAACATCTTCGCTAAATAGTTTCTTCTGTTGGACAATTGGCTTAATGCGACGTGTTAACCCTTCCTGAATGTTCAAGATAGCTCCATGCACCGATGGCTCAGCGACAACATCCCATGTGACGAAAGCGTAGCCAGGCATAACCCGATAAACATCTCGACCCTTGTGTTCCATCACTTCCATGTCACCAACGCCGCGAGAGGAAATGCCGACTCGAACCTTGTGCTCAAATAGCCCACGGAGCATCGCCCCGCACGGCAGCTTGTGGAGCACTTCGGCTTCGCCGTACACCTTCTTCCCCTCCATCCACACCTTGGTCATCAAGTGGGACAGACGGTCGAGGTGGATCTTGGCGTCGCTCGGATGATCGTATTCCCCCGGCACGGCCCGGTTGCTCACGTCTTCCTGGATGCTGCGAACCGCGGGGGCCAGCACATCCTGGGTTCCGTAGAACCGACCGTTGGCATTCTCAGCATCGCCATTCTGGATCAGCCCACTGATCTTCATGACCGGCTCTTCCCGACCGCCGGCCCCTTCACGGATGGACTGCTTGATGTCCATCACTTCGAAAGGGAAAGTGTCGCGGATCAGCTGCATACCGGCAGGAATAACACCAGTTTCAGCAATCAAAGCACGGTTGATGACGCCCGGCCGGGCGTTCTTATCTTCAGAGAGAACACCCCGGACCAATCCGGGGCTAACTCCCATTACACGACGGCTTGGTAGCATTACTACTCTCCTTGTGTACGAGCCAGGAAGATTACTCGTCAGAGCCCTTCTTGGCAACTGGAGGGTTGGTGCCGCTGCCGTCATCGACCTTCAGATCTGGCCCGATACCGTCGAGCTTATCGTCGGTCTTGCCGGGCACCTTCACGTCCGGCATTTTCCGCTTGTTGTCTTTTAGCGGGGCAGTATACTTTGAAGAAGACGGGGACGTCATATCCTTGTCTTCAAAGTGAACGCCGTCGTCCTCAGGGCTAGCAGCGGTAGGCTTAGTGACTGGCTTCCCGGCGGGAGCCGCAGCTGGCTTGGTAACCGCAGGTTCTGCCGGACCAGCCCCCATATCCCCGCCCTGAGCTTCGAAGTCCGGCTCTTCGCCGACTCCACCGTTCGGGTCGAGACCATCATCACCGCCACCAGTTTGGGTCGGAGCAGGCTCAGCACCAGCCGCCGCAGTTGGGTCAGTAGCGTCTACCGGAGCCATACCGTCGTCAGCACCGGCATCCATCCCACCAGCAGCAGTGTCGAGACCACCATCGCCACCACCCTGGTCAGCTAGTTCCTGAACTTCAACGTCCGGTGTCACTTCGACCGATAGCGAGCCATCAGGCCCAGCAGTGATCTTGGCGACAGCTTCCTCTAGAGCCCGATCTTCAGCCGGGGTGATTGGCCGCAGTTGCTCCAGAGAGTTTGCTAGCCAACCGACGAACCTGGAGCCATCACCATCGGTCATGTTGGCCGCGGCGAAAGCATCCTCGAACAGATCCTGAGGCACCGGGATCTCGACCGCCCCGTCTTCAGATAGAATGACTGGTTCCAGGTCGGTGTTACCACCATGGTCGAAGATGAATTTCACACCGGCCATCTCACCTAGAATAGCATCGTCCTGCTTAGTTCCCCAAGTGATGCCTCCGGAGATCGCCCGTTTCACATTGATTCGGCTCTCGTTCGTAGAACCACCCGACCGACTTGGTTTCGGAGCTTCACGTTCCAGGTTGGACCGAGCGAAGCCGCGTGGCCGACGCACCGGAATCTTGTATTGATCTTCGTCAACGCTCTCGTCGTCGTCGCCATCGTCTTCTTTCTTTTCTTTCTTATCCTTGAGCCATGGCTTCTCCCACTCCTCAGCGAAGGCGTTGACGACCTGTTCGAGAGCCTTGGGCAGTTTCCCTTCTGGAATCCGCAGACCAATAGCCTTGATACTGGCCTTGGCCATATTCTCAAGATTCTCGCTCAGAGCCTTGCCGACGAGCTTATGCTCGGTAGCCAATCGCCGCATAATGCGAATGATTTTGTCGAGGTCGCCCTCATCAGTAATCACCGGGGCACCGTAGTCAGTGAACCGCAACCCTTCGGCGACAATGAACTCGCCTTTCTTGATGGCGTACGGGTCGGAAACATCTTCAGCCAGGAAGTCACCATCCCGTTCTAGGCCCTGCATCAGCGGCTGTGCACCGGGAGCGGGAGGAGCACCGGCCGGGGCTGGAGGAGCCCCACCAGGAGCTTGAGCACCGGTGGGTGGCGGCGGTGCTCCGCCGCCACCCAATAGGGCGTCGAGTTCTGGATCACCGGCACCAGTGGCCGGGTCGCCACCAGGTGGCGGAGCGGCTCCACCAGCAGCATCGGCCCCACCGGCAGCAGAAGTACCACCGATCTGAATTAGTGGGCTGTTAATGTTGATAACCGGAGCGCCTTGACCGCCGCCGGTGTCGATCGCTCCGCCCATCGGGTCCATGCCGTTCATGTCACCGGGCATTTGGTCAAAATTGCCCAACGTCTCGGCTGCCCCTAACTCCTCCTGAATGGTAGCAATGAGGTCTTCGGCTTCGTAGATGGCAGCGTCGTCGAAATCTTTCTGCTTGAGCCGGTTAATTAGGCCCGATAGCTTGGAAGACAATTCGTGTGACTCTTTAATCTTCGGAGTCTTGTCACGTAGCACATTCAACGTGGTAGCCAGGGCTTCAGCCGCGACCTCCCGATTGCTGATGGCTTCGAAAATGAGAGCCAAGAACTTGTTATAGGTGGCCTCGAAGTTCTTCGAATTCTCCAGAATGTTGACGTTCTCGGCCAACACCGGGTGCTCGGTCTTGCGAGCAATATTCTTCCACTCTTCAACGATTTTGGCCTTATTGACCCTGATATTAGTGCGATAGAACAGGGTAGCCGTATCGTCACACAGTTGTTGATTGAAGACCGCCTTGGCTGCCAGAGCGTTTTCTACCAGAGTCTGCGTCTGTGCACGGGTCAGGAGAGTGAATTCCTCCATCTCATCCAAGAATCCTGCTAACCCTTTGACCGCCTCCTCAATCTTGTTTTCGGCAACGAGTTTGGCTGCCGTATACATCCGACTCTGGAACCCTTGGCTCCAATAAGCGTTCTTGGCTGATTCCAACATCCGCCGGGCGACGAGTTTACGGGCCGCCCATTTGGTCACCGGCAGCTTGATTTGCTCCTCACCGAAACTGGCAGAGGTGACGTGGCCATTCTCGACAATTACCCGATCGCGGAGTGACTCCACAATAGCGGTAACCAACCGATCCTTCACGTCTTCGCCGATTTCATCACCTCTGTTAATGGTGACGCGCCGCAAAACCCCATCCTTGCACTTGACCATGCCGGATTCTGGAACAACGCGAGACGAGAACCGCTGGCTCTTAAGCCGGTTAAAAGCAGTCGCCATCTCTTTCTGGTCATTGGCTTCTAGAGCGTTAATGAGCCGCAGAGCACTCTCGCTAAATAGTTCCTGCTTCTCGCCCTCCACCACCACAACCGGCCGGATGTTGGTAATGGTCACCTTTCCGTGGTCCCGGCTATGTTCGGCCACGTAATAGATGTGGGTGTTCTGGTCTTCGATGAACAGTTCTTTCGCGTGAAGAGCGGCTAGACGCCAATCCTTATCTGCCTGAACCCCTATCTCCCGGACACGATCCTCAAAGAACGCAACTTTAGCCTGAGCAGAATCGTTCAGTTGGCTAAGAAACTTGCGGCTATCCATCTTAACCACTTCTACTGGCTTGCTCATGATAACCTCTTAACGGGTGGCTTCCTGAACGCCGTGGTCTGCTCCTTGGTTACTCACACCAACTTAATTTAGAGTTGATATGAGTAATTGGAGTAGGTTGCCGGCACTTCTTAATTTCACCAATGATCCGCTCCATACTATAGCGTTTACGCCACAGAAATGGAAAATTCCCTAATAGGATCAGTATGGTGGAAGTCAATCACCGTCGGGTGATCTTCTCCACATATCACTAATCATCCTTGAGTCGCCAAGCGAGGAATTCACCCCGCTTTTGGCTCTAGTTAGCCATCACACTACTAATTTTGAACAGAAACCGTGAGTCTAACTTATAAGCCGCTCACCGCCACTGGCAAATCAGACTCCGTAATCTCATCTGTATCAGGACCCCCAGGAAGGTGCTGACCAACGGTAATCACATTATAGACTTCACCGATCACCTCATCACGAACGTCCTTAGGTACTGACCACTCAACCAGAAGTCCAGGATCTGCACTCGGGTCAGATAACAACGTTGACTCTAGCCCCTCGGACATCACGATTTGATCGGGTACAGGTTTGCCTCTACACAACCCATCCAATTCTTTGTTCTCCAGAATCGCTTGGAAACCGCTGGAAAACTCACGATCCTCAGCGAACAAAGGTTTACCCATTCGTTCTGCCCATTTACGAACCAGCGACACCACTTTATTGCGTTGCCCATTCTTCTTATACTCGATCAGGAGTCGTTTATCGGCCTCCCAATCGAAACCTGGCAGCTTCGACTCCACTGGTATAGCGTTCGGATCGGTCATTGCCGCCGCCTCGGCCCCAACTGCAGTAGGGTCAGGGACAGTTTCATCAGCAGTAGGGTCAGGGACAGTTTCATCAGCAGTAGGGTCAGGGACAGTTCCATCAGCAGCCGGGTCAGTCGGAATATCCAGACCGCCACCAGAACCGCCGCCAGAACCGCCGCCACCACTAACAGCCTCCGCGGACATTTCTTTGAGTTCTTCAATCTCGTCAGGAGACAAATCCGTAAAATTCGTGACAATCCACTCTTTTGGAAACCAACCCAGATCCTTCAAATCGGTCATCACACCAACTCTCGTCTGCCACGTCTCAATCCGGTACAATTCCTCCATAGCGGAAGTCGCCGTCAAAGCAATCTCAAACCCCTTCAAGTCCTCGACCGGATAGCCACGCAAAGCAAGGTGTATAATGGCCACTTTAGTGAGACCGGTAGCCACCTCACGCTGAACCCATTGCACAGACTTAGCGAATTCAGAATGCGACTGACTGAGTGATTTCTCATTAGCCTCACCACTACCCTCACCGATACCCACCCGTGCGAATGGGATCTTCATCGGGGCAATCATCTTCTTTTTGAAATATTCGATATCAGCGATCTTATCAACGTTCTCGCCGCCCGGCAGAACATCCACATCAGGCCCCGACCCGTCCGGACGCCGCGGTAGAAAGAAATCATCCTCCTGAATAAGCGGCGAGTATCGCTCATCAAAAGTTCCAGTCGCCGGATTATAAAACCGCTGCCGCTTGAAATTGCGGGCAATCATCTGCATATATTCAGGTACTTCCTTCGCCGGAATCAAACCAACCGGAATAGTGAATTTTCGTTTCTCAGGGGCGCGGGTAATGCGGTAAATGAGTGCCGCATCTTCCATCAACCGAAGCTGTTTGAACGCCTTCCGGCCGCCATCAAGAACGGACCGCCCATAAGGGTGATAGATATTCTCAAATGAGGTCAACCGCAGATGCATCACCTGCCAAGGATGTAAAAACACCGGACGCGGCCACAGAGCGTCCATATAGAAAAAGCCAATCAAGTCACCGTACCGCGTCTCGATCCTAGTGAAATTGTAAACGTTCATGAACTTCAGTGACGCCACCGAAGTCCGATGCTGATCCAAAATCACTTCAAATGGGAGATCACCATACTTGCACAAATAGCGAACCGACGGCCGGCAATAGGTGTCCCACTGTAGGGTATTGAAAAATAACTCTTCAAGTTCTCTTTTCAAGCGACGGTTTCGAGCGCGAATAATAAGGGTATGCTTACGTTCCGGATCAACCAAAGAGGCTTCATCGGCATATAGGTCCAGAGCCAGGGACACTTCCCCGGTTTGGTCCATTTGCTCATAATCCTTGTATCGCTCAAGCCTATTTATCTGCAAATTTGTTTGGTCAAGAATGGCGGCCTGGTTATTGAAGTCTAGAAATTCGCCGCCAGCTGTGAGTCTATCCAGGTTAGATTGGTCTTGGAAGACTCGTTCGAAACTGTAAACACGACCCTGCCGGGCCAAGGCTCGGATGCGGTCAAAAACCAACCAATTACTTGGCATAATTTACTCCGTATTCAAGTGATGTATATTTACTGGAGCAAAATATGATTGATTGGCCATTGACTACCACCCAGTTTGGTATCGATCAATCAAGCAAATTAGGAAAGCGTCCTCGTGTCATCTGTCGATGCGACAATTGCCCAAAGACGGCAACCATCACGGTACGGGTCAAAGCCAAACTCAAATCAGGTTTTCCTTGGTTATGTCCATCGTGTGTTGGTTTGGCCCGTAGCGAAGAATTATCAACTCAGATGAAAATTAATTGGAATGATGCTGCCTATCGTAAAATGCAACGCCAATTTCGATCGTCAGACGCCTACAAACAGAAACAAGCTGCCAGCATCAAAAAGAAATGGGTAGAATCAACATACCGGTCCAAATTGGCAACTGGTATAGATAGGGATGAATTTATCAATAGGTCGATAGCCAACCATGGCGATAAGTTCGATTATACAGATACCATCTTTGGCAGTTGGAAAGACCCAATAGATGTGAAATGTCGTACTTGTGACCACATATCTAGAAAATTACCACAAAAACAGTTGGATTTCGGTTTTTGTCAGAAATGTAATATCTCAACGGAGCAGCGAGAGCTTGTTGATTTTATCAACAGCTTAACACCATGCACCGTTAATAATAAGGAAATCATCGCCCCATATGAACTCGACATCTACATCGAGTCATCACGATTGGCCGTTGAACACCACGGGGTTTATTGGCACTCATATGATAGACCTGAAACGACCGAGGAAAAGTGTCGTCACCAATATAAAGCCAGACTCTGTACCACCAGAAATATCAAGCTACTACAATTCTTTGATTTTGAATGGCACGAACGCCGTTGCCTTGTAGAATCAATGCTTCGGCATGCTTTACACGGATCGCGGCCAGTAGCGGCTAGGAAATTGCAAGTTGTGTCAATATCGAACCAAGATGCTCGCCATTTTTTTGACAATAATCATCTGTATGGACACCGCACAGCCAAATATATTCTAGCCCTTACAGATGGTGATAACATCATAATTGCCATTTCGTTCAGCAAGCACCGTGATGGGTACGAAATCATCAGACTAGCGACCGCTGCTGGAGTCAACGTCATGGGTGGAGCGAGTCGTCTTATATCTCATTTTCGTCCCCGATATGGTGGCCAATTATAAACTTATGCCGACTTACGATATTCAACTGGCAACGTTTATCGACAAATCGGATTTACAGAATTACATACCACCTCACCAAACTACTTTTACATCAAAGGCCATTATAGGTTATCAAGGCAACAATGCCAAAAAAATAAATTGGCAGCTCTATTACCAGTCTTTGACGAGTCAATAAGTGAAGCGCGCAATATGTTCAACAACGGTTATAGAAGAGTTTGGGACGCAGGTCACTTAAAACTAGTCCTAAAATAGGAGATATGCAATGCGTGTGACTGTTGCTACTATTCTGCTTAGCGTCTTGGCCAGCATCGGATGTCCCAAGCCAGAACAGCCTAACCCTTCGGTTCCCACAGTACCAGCCCCAGCCGACATTATCACCCAATTGCTCGATGCCCACAACCGCCATCGTGCCCAGCACAGAATACCGGCTCTGACTATCAATGTCAAGCTAACCGCCGCTGCCCAAAAGCACGCACAATGGATGTTCAATAATCGAAACATGAGCCACACCGGAGCTAATGGCTCTTCTTTCGCCGACCGCATCAGGGCCGAGGGTTACAATTTTAGAACCGGAGGAGAGAATATCGCAGCCGGTTACAAATCAGTTGAGGCAGTAATGGACGGCTGGATGAAGAGCCAAGGCCATAGGGCCAACATTCTAAATCACAACTACAAGGAGGTCGGATTGGGCGTTGTCAACAATTATTGGTGCGCCGACTTCGGTACACCAATCTCCGGTAACGCTGCTACCGAGATAATTATCGAACTGCCCGGCGGAATTATAGCCGAAAGTCTCGACTAAAATGAATCGTGATGCCATAGAGAATCGTATCGTTCCGCCGCAGTTAATGCTATGTCGTTACTCCTAAGAGATCCGACATAGCTTTGCATCGTTAGTCCCGGTCGTAAAAGTATTTCTTAGGCGTGACCAGTGGTTTACCTTGGCTGATTGGAATACCACCAAGAGACAAAGTATAAGCATCAAGTTGTCGCTGAGCCGATGTTTCCGGCAATTCCGACGGGGCCAGGGCCATGGGCATTAAAAGGGCTGGCCCACCACGTGCCGCGAATGTTTCCTGCAAGTCTACCCGCGATGGGTCAGACAGGATTTTTGGCCCTTTCTGGCTCTTGAAATCGCCGCCGTTTGGCCCCACCGGCACAAGGTTTCCAGCATCAATAATATAGGCATCAGCGGTCCCCACCAAGGCCATAGCACAAGCCATCACCAAGTCATCGAAGTTACCAGCCCCGTCTTCGGCCTCAGTTTTCATCGTATCTCTACCAGATCGGTCACGTTTCCTAACGTAAGTCTGGAACTGTTTGAGTAGCCGTTTTGAGAAAACTGTGTAGCCATCCTCCTCATTATCTCGAATATAATCACTAAGAAACTTGTTGAGAGCCTGCTTTGATGTTGTAGTAGTCATGAAACCATATGGGGCGACCTTCAAAGGCCGAGCTTTCTGGCCGGACTGCATCGGCCGCGGCTTGTCGTTAATGTCCTTCTTCCGCCAGATCCGCGGATACATGATGTCATGGCGGAGCATATCGATGAGAGTATCGCCACCGTTGTTCCGTTCGATCACTGCCAAGGCACAGTTATACCACCGACCTACCCGGTCAATGAACTTCACGAACTCACGTGGCAGGCAGCGAGCCATGAATTCAGCCACTTGCTGACGGGTGATGACGTCGAAAACTTCGATAGTTGAGTAGTCACGGCCTTTGCCAGTCGCAATATCCACCCCCATCACGTAAGAGTGAGCCGGGGTACCAGGGTCGATGACCGTATTCCCTCGCTTCTTCATCGGAGTTGCCAAAACCGGCTTCTCCCAGATCCACAACCCTTCATTTGAATCCTTAAACGAAAAATCCAGTTCTTCAGTAGTTCCGGTGACAGGATGGACATAGACCTGGTACCCCTCAACCTTGTACTGCGGCTCCTTGATGGTGGTCTGGACGTGGGCCAGCACTTCCTTCGTAAGCACCGTATTACCGGAACCAACAAACTGTGCGAGCACTTCTTGCTCGAATTTCCAGGCTTCACCCTGTTCTTGAAGTGCCCGGTATTGGTCTTCCAACCATGGTGACCACCATTGTCCGTACTTGACCGAATCGAGGCGGATACTACCGTGCTTGGGGTGCTTAATTATCTGGCCCTTGCACTCCACGATGCCGTCACATGGGGCAATTCGACGGTGTTCCTTTGATAGAGGATCGACATACTCGATCGCCCAATCCATGTCCCACCAGTTGATGATACACGGATTGAACGGGTTGACTCCAGCTTCAGCGTCGGTGACAGTGCTCCAGTACCAGTTACCGACGCCATTCGTTGTCGATATGACGATAACGTTACCGCCGTGCTGCAGGGTAGGCCAGCCACCGGCCCACATAATGTCCATAGCTGGGATAAACGCCGCTTCATCGATGATGTTCAGTGAGGATGCGTTCGACCGGAGAACGTCTGGGTTGCTAGTAAGACTCTTAATCTTGGAGCCATTTGGGAAAAACAACTCGTGTTCGTTGTTCTTAACTGGCTTCCATAACTCTTGCATCCATGGTGGTAGATGCTCAAACAAGAAAACGACCTGTTCACGCAAGAAGTTCATCGCGTCACCGTCGGTACGGGACACGATAAGAATTGTCTTGTGTGGGTGGAACATCGCAAACCAAAGTGCGAAAGCTCCAGAGATCTTCGATACACCAGCTTGACGACACTTCCTGAAAATGTTCAGCCGATGCTTCCGGAATGCTTTGATAGCCTTAAGCTGATACTTGAAAGGAAAGAAAGAAACGATACCAGCCGACGGGTGTTTCACCTTCCCAAGATTTCTCAAAAACCATGCCATCGACGATTGGCAACGGCGAATTACCTCACGTTGTTGTGTGTTGACCGCTACCATTTTAGAACTCATCATCTCCGTCAGATTGCAATGGATTATTATTTAGGAGATCAACCAGTGATTTATCCGCTTGAGTAGAAACATTAGCATTCTGAATTAAGTTATTATTCTGGACCTGGACCCCGGCCTTAGTCGCAGCCAGCAGTTTAGCCTTGGCTTCGAGAGCTTTGATACCGGTCAGATTTACAGTGGCTTTAATCTCCAGGAGCTTGGCGAGATTGTCTACCCACATTCGTGACGGATTCTGGCCCGCTGTGACTGACTTCTGGATTTCAGCTCGGCACAAATTAATGGCATCCTGAGTTTCCTGGCGGTCGTAACGAACACCCTGGATAACCTCCTCAGCTACCTCATCAAACTGTTTAAATTGCTGGCGGACATCAACTACTGGTTCTGGTGGTTGCGGCAATGGAGCCGACCCTTCAGCAGTAACCACTTGTGGAATAACATCGAGACGGCGAACTTCAGAGGTCTGCGGTGGGCCTGATGGAACATCGACCGGCTGGTTGGCAGTTGGGTTTGGGGCCATCTCGATGGGTGGAGAGGCATCGCCGTCCACGCCGGGAGCCTCAGCCACCATACGGTCGGTCACATATTCATCTGGTTCGTCCAGTTCGCCCAGTAGGCCCCTCATCTCGTCGTCGAGATCATCAACGTCTTGTGGTGGGCCATCAGTGTCTGATAACTGGTCGTCTGGTTCAATTGGAATATCTGACATATTAACCTAGCTTCTGAATGAGAGCATACAACCAGTCACGGTCTACCCCGGGCCGACTCATCAATTTGCCAGCCAAGGCTTTCACGTACAGTTTGTTGGGAACCTCGGCCAGAATTTCTGGAGTAATTGGTTGACCAATGTGCTCGGCTAAGAAGTCAACAGCTGGCCGGAACTTCTCCTGAACCTTTGCCTCTCTGAGAGAGGCTGCCATAGTCTTCTCCTGGGTTCGAGCAGAATGGACATGGGCAAGTCCGGCCCGGCCGTGAGATTGTTGATTGATCGGCCGCCGTTTAGGTTGAACGCGGGCTGCCATAGTTGGCAGTTTGAGTGGTTGGTGTCCAGTCTCATTGTCAATATGACTGTCGGTTGGGTTGGCAATGGTCCGACGGCGTACGCGGTCCCGGATGGCTTCAGGGGTACTTTCGCCAATCATTGTTTTGGCGATGAGTTTGTTGAAGTCCTCACATGTAACCGAGCCAGAGTCAATTCGTTTAATAACCGACTCTAGGGCAGCGTCAAGTTCTTGCTTCTTTGGCTTGAACATATACCCCACCCAATATGGTTGGCCCGGACTACGTACTTTACTGACCACAGGAATCCTGCTATATCTTTGGTGAAGACAATAACATCCGTATTGAAACCAGTATGAGATCTCAGATGCTACGCCAAGAGCGTAAACTCAAGTTCAGCGTCACTGACAGTCTCCGCGTCCGGATACTCGACGTCGCTCGCCAATTCGACATCAACAAAGGCGGACACTACGACAGCTCCGGTGGAATGGTCGTCAATGTGTGGTGTTCCCCAGACGACAAGCCCGTCTGTTGGGACGTACCAATCGATGCCGGTGCCCTGGACTACCAGCGAGAGTTTGTGGGTACCATTCGCTTTGAGCATCTGCCGGATGACACCTACCGGCTTGAACTAGAAGCCAGCCCATACGAACTGGACCGGGAACGACCACGCAACCGGAAACCCACCACAGAGGAACTCACCCAATGTCTCGACTGGATCGAGGCCAAGAGCCAGGAATTAATACGGCTGGCCGACCTCCACCCAGACATCGTGGGCCTTAAGTGTCCATTCTGCGACCACATCCACCCATCGGGTGAGTTGCTCAACGACATGCTTACCCACATCCAAGACACCCACAGGGTTACCATCGTTGGCCTAACCCTGAGCGACCCGCCCTATATCACCGTGGACGGCGGAGATGAGCATAAACTAGAAACGGCAGAGGAGTTTACATATGATCAAATATGAACCGCAATGGGGATTGGACAACGGTGACCTATTAACGGTCCTAGCCCACGGTTTACATCTGAAAGTATCCTACGGAGTCTTCCAGCCCAAACAGTATATTCTAAGCCGTATGACCATAAACGGCAAAATGCTTTACTGTTCCTGTCGGATCAATAAGAAAGGCACAGACGTGATGCTGACCGGTACTCGTTGTCAGGAAGTGACTGTCAACATCGCCGATCCCAACAGTGTTGAGAAACTGGAAGCGGCAATCCAGAACGACAATTTCATGTTGGTCGCCGGTCCTCAGACCGAGCAAAAAATCATCGAGATGGAGCGAGACGTATACGGATTGGACGACCTACTGATCGCGATGAAGGGGACGCTCTAAGACTCGTCCTCGGTATCATCCCCACCGCGCCGACGTCCAGCCCGTGATTCATCACCACCACGGTTCAAGTTCGAGTCAGTAAGCTCCATACTCCGCAGTTTGGTTAACTGAATGAAGTTGGTGACGGTTGCACGGGACAAACCCGTGCGATCCACCAACTTCCCAATGATGCCGTCGTGTGGCCGGTCGTCGTTCTCAGCAATCCAAGCGATAGCATCGATAATCAGCAGGTGATCATCATGATATTTCCACAACTCGCGAGTCTCATTCAGGAATCGCTCCATCACTCCAGACACGGGCCGGCTTTTAGTTCCTAAGTGGTTTACGTATGACCCTGAATTCTTTCGATCACGGCCTTCTTTCTTGATGTAAGCCAAGATTACTGTTCTGGCGATCTGGCTCCACATGTTGAAAACTTTTGACATCCCACGGTAAAGAACCGTTTCGGAACCACCGTATTGCCCCTGCTTCGGCTCAACAATCGGTAGCGAGTTGAGAAGGGCTTGGCAGTGGGGGCACCTACGATTGGGGTGAAGGGCAATAGCTTCATCAATTGTCTTGATACCGTATTCCTTGTCGCCCGGTTGGTAAAGCAATGAGTCAGAAGGGCGTTCAGGGTTGAAACAGGTACGGCAATGAGGGCGTGCTCGGTACTTGTAGAGAGTGCGCTCGATCTGAACCCAAGCGGTCTGGAGGAGATCGCCAAAAGCCGACTCTTCTTGTCCTGGATAGATGGTATGGAGACCTTGCTTCCTGATAATTTGGCGGATGAGTTCAGTAGCGTGACTCATAATTTTGTCACGCAACACTACTTTGGTGCATCCAGTCCAAATGTATAGGGTAAGCTGAAATTCGACGATTTCATTGATGAAATAAAGACGTCTTTTCGGTTCTTCCGCATTAACTGCCGCTGGTAGGCATGGGGAGGCTGGGCTGCTTGGGGGTGTGGATGAGCAGCTTTCGTCTGATGTGGAATCGACTTTTAATGAGTTCGGTACCATCGACACTCCCGCCCGGAAATACGACCTTGGTTGGGTAGCCCGCTTGAACCATCGCCTTTAGTACGATCTTAGAATGATCATATAGGTAACGGTTGCAGCGGAAGAAGAAACCGTAAACGCGGCTCTCCCCCCGTCGATTTCGTCGCAATGCTCGCCCGATTTTCTGTGTCAGTTCGGAACGAAGCTTGCCACTGGTGGCAATAATTAAATTCTCACAGCCTCCCTTAAGGTCGAGACCGCGATTAATAATCTTGCCGCCGATAAGTACGTCCAATTCTCGACTCTCGAACGTACGCAATATCATATCACGTTTACGTTGCGGTGTCTTACCGAAAATAAAGTCAACCCGAAGACCAGCCGATCGGATCGCTTCCACCAATTTGTGGCCCAAAGCTTCACGGTCCACTAAGATCAATGTGCCGTCCATAGGATCTACTTTCCGTTTCTTGCATAGCCCGGCTATCAGTCGATGGAATTTCATGGACTCCACAATATGGTCATTATAAGCGATATCAAAGGCGCTCGCCTCATGAATATCACCATCCAGCCCATAAGCGAGCATGATGAATTCTGCCGGAATGATTCGGCCAAGTTTGGTTAGATTTTCTCGTGTTTCTCGGAAGATAACACTCCCCAGATGCTCCTGCATAACCATTCCTTCAACAGGCTTATCCGGGTCGAAAGGAGTACCAGAATTATGGACCAATACACTATTAGCATAAAAATTTGATGCTGGGTTTACATCTTGCACATCGTACATCGGTATTTGCCTGCCGGTATTCACAACTCCGACTACGCGCTGGTCATCTTTTCGACAAAGATAGACCGGAACACCTTTCAACAAGGACAAACGGTGATCATCAAAAGAGAACGGGATAAAAGCCGCACCGGATATCATTATATCATCAGCGTTCGCTGCGACAACTGTCCGACGGTTTATGAGTGCCCTGTCGATCGTCCAAGTTATCAAATCAGAAAATTCGGGAAGCATTTGTGTCCAGCATGTATCCAGCGCCTGCCGCACATCGTCGAAAAAAGGCAGCGGGCCATGAAAGCTAGCAAGGAAAAAATTCGACGCGACCACGGCGTGGAAAACTGGTTTGCCGTCCCGGAGCATCAAGAAGCCGCTAAAGCCACCAAATTGCGGCGATATGGCAGTGAGACGTTCAACAACCAAGAGAGGCGGAGGAAGACTTGCCTGAGTCGCTACGGTGTTGACCACCCGATGAAATTGAAGCACATGGTCCAAAGAGTCCAAGCTACCATGATAAAACGCTACGGTTGCCCCATCATTTTCCAGGTACCCAATAAGATTCAGCGACGATTGCAAGTGCTTGAGCAGAGATTCGGTGGGAACCCCGTTAACGATCCGACCGTGCGACAGAAAATCAGTCGAACCTTGGCCGACGGATACAGCAGCGGTAGACTTAAATTTCCCACCAAATTCAAAACCGGATACTACTTGGACAGAATAGGGCGTCTGTTGTACTATGCCTCGTCCTACGAGCTTCTGTTCCTTCAATTTCTCGACGGGCAGAGCATCAATTTCACAACACAAAACCCTAGAATCACATACGAGTTCGATGGGGAGCGGCAGTACGTGATCGACTTCTGCACCGACGATTGCCTGATTGAAATCGGACCGTACAAACTTAAGACCAGGCCACGCAACATCGCTAAGATCCGAGCTGGAATCACCTTCGCCAAAAGCATTAACAAACGATATAAGCTTCTGGACGAGACAATCATCTTGAGTTTGGATAATCTGACCTGGGCGGATATCCTCAACTCTGATATAGCGTCCCAAATTGTCAGCGACCAGGTGATCACCTGATGTTTCTAACCGAGAATCGTCATCGAACGATACTTCCCACAAATCCTTATAACCGCTCTCGATCACCATACCGATGCCGAAAATGTCTCTCCCGTCTTGTCTGCACAATAATTCAACCGCTTCGCCATCCGAAAAAGAGTCTAGACGTCTTGATCCATACCTGGTTGTAACAGAAACAGCACCTGACAAACAAAAGCCATACCGCCGACGACCACGAAAATAGTGGCGAAAGAGATTCTTCCAGGGATCTGAGACAGCCTTATCAGATTCATCCACAATAATCATCTCGGACTTGCGTACATATTCAACTAAAGCTTTGGCGTTCTTGCGGCGAGTTTTGAAAGCCTTAAATTTCTTATCCCATTGTTCCATGCGTCTATGGAAAACCTTATCACTTTCCTCGGCCTTCTGAACCGGAACGGCTGGTGGTTTACTTGGTGGAGTTAGAGACTGGATAGAACCAACCACAATCATTTGACCATTAGGTCGTTTGCCGGCATAGAACATTCCGATTTCTTCGGCCACATCCCTCAATTCTAGTCGTTCTTTGAGTTGTTTGACCACAATCACTTGATCGGCGAGCACGATAGTTGGGCATTGAATTGCCTTGCATGCCCCAGCAATAAGTTCACCCTTACCGCCGCCAGTTGGAACGTCAATGATGCCGCATTCGACTTTAGCGATTTTCTTGATACAGTCGATCTGGTACTGGTCAAGTTTGATACCTGGCAAGAAATTCTCGTCGATACTCTCAGGATCGACGGCCTGATAGCACCATTGCGGACGGAGGTCTCGAACCGACAGGGGTAGGTTGTGCTTATCGCAAACACCGCGGAGCATAGACAGGAACGGTCTGGCCATTCTTCGCTGGCCACGGTTATACTTGCGAAAAACACCATCCCAATTTGCCATTTGGCTGGGATCGACATAACGGCCCGGCCGACTAACACTGAATGCCTCCCAGAGAATATTCTCCTCGGCATCAGTAATATTATCAAAATGAATCCATTGATTATCATCAAGTCTGGCAATCACTTCTCAACAACCTCTTCTAGAATTATCTTCTCATACCCAGACAAATGATTAATGGCCATTTGCAGACCAATTTGCATCCGCTGCTCTTTCGGTAGCCTCTCGTAGACTTCACGAATCCACTTGATATCCATAGCGAGAGCGAAGGCATCGTCACCGCGAACGAACAACCCAGTCCAGCCACGGCCGAACCGTATCGGCCCCGTCTCCACCCGATTAGCATTTGGACAGTCAATTTCTAGAATTGGCATGGCCTTGGTCCTGTTTCCAACATACGACTTAAATACGATAAAAGCCTAGAAGGAATTCCTTCTAGGCTTTTTCGGCATTACAATCACACTTCTACGTCGGCATCACGCATTTGTCATTGTCACAGAACTGCGAACCTATCGCCTCATAGAGATACTCGGAGTAGTCGGCGTTACCAAGACGATTGTTGTACTCTTCTACTTCCTCAGCCTCACACGGAGTGTATGGTGCTTGAGCGTATCCATGGTCCTCGTGCGGTAGGAAACTGATACCCTTGAGTTGATCCTCAAAAGCTTCCAGTACACGAGCAATGTCCGCGGCCTCGTGTGGTTTGAACTTCACCGTGCATGACACCTGATTATCGGCCCAATATCGCTGATAATCTACTGCGTTTTGCATCTGTTCCCAGATACTGACCTCGCCGACCGGCCGAACGCCAGACTCACCCTTGACGCCGAAATAAATGACTACCGTTCGGTCCGGGTCAGACAGTACCGGTTCAATCTTGAATCCAACTTCACGGAGAATCTTAACCAGAACCGAGTCTTTAGCCACCCTAACTAACCGCCAGTAGGTGCCAGCTTCTGGATGGTGGATGCCGGGAGAGACACCGACTACCAGGCTCACCGTACCGGACGGCTTGACCGACGTGACCTTGATTGACTTCGGAACGCACATCCATTCCGAATAAATCTGATCCCAACGACGAACTTCATTATACCCAGCATCACAGAAATCTTTAAGCATCGTGCGACGACCGAATCTAGCGAATGCCTCTACGATTCCAGACTGGCTCAAACCAATCCGACGGTTGCGAAGGGTAACCTGATTAGTCCGGCGATTGTGGGTCGGCAGCAGAGTCACGGTCTTAGCGTACAAATATGCAAACTTAAGGGTTCGCATATAGTCGTCAGCGTCCTCATGGTTAGACGGGAACGTCTCTACCAAATTACACTGATAAGTAATAGCATTGCCGAACACACCCATATGGTTGTCAGGCTCGTCGAAGCAGTAAGTGGTGTGAAGCCCTTCCAACTTCTCCACCCGCTCGACATACTGCTTCTTGGCCATATCGATCCCACGATTTTTATAGCGTGGGTTGGGCCGGATGCGGTTGCCAATCTTGGTGGCCCGCTTCACTCTGGTTGGGATCTCGCCGCATTCGAAACTCGGGATCTGGATATACCAGAGGTCGTACTCACGCACGCCCTTGTTCGTCACCTGCCCGGCCGGATGACAGAAATTGACCGATGCATGGTTGATACCAATCCGTCGCAAAAGTAATTGAGCGTCGCGGATCTTGGCCTCCAGACCGTAGATCCGGTATCCGTGGGTGCTGGCCTGCTTACACACACACCCATCTGCTTCGATCCAGCCGGCGATAAACTGCAGGATGCTCTCACGGTTGAAGGCCATTACCCAATCAGGCAGGCCGGACTTCTTATCACGCAGTTCAGCGATTTGCGGCACTGAGAGGCAATCATTCAGATTAATACGGTTGTATGGGTCGGTGTAGCCTTCCTTGACCTGCGGCTTATACCAGCGACCGGCCATCGCCAATTCCTTCAACTCCGCCTTCTGGCCACAGGCCACAGCCATGGCATAGCGACCGCCTTGGTCAATATAGCCGTCACCAGTAGCATAACCCATTTCAAAGGCATGCTCCTCATGGCGGCCATCAATCTCACCCAGGGCGAAACCCTGCACGCGATCTCCCGGTTGCAGGTTCTGCGTCTCCACACGGCGATAGATCCGTTTCCCAGCCGGTCGGATTGACCAGCCGTGATTGTTGGTGGTGTCCAAATAAGAACCATCGGAGAGATAGACGCGATAGAGCTCGCGGTTGTGGCCGGTTACTCTGGGCGTAACTGATGACCAACCGTCTCCGTTCCAAACCTTAACGGATCTGCCAACCAGTTCCTCAATGCGACGGACGCCATTCCGAAGTTGCAGTTTGGTATTGCCGCTCACGCACAATTCGTATGACTCTAGCGATTGCTCCATACATGGATTTGCTCCCATCACACGACCGTCGATACCGGGTTTAAGCCCGTCGATCATACGGCCGAAATCCCGAACCTTGTCCAGCCAGATGATACCAGGTTCACCATTGACGCCAATCTGTTGGCCCACGGGACGGTAATCCATACCGAGTTTGGCGAAAATCGAGTTGTTCGACGCCCAACGGTGGTGGTTGAGGGCGTTCCAGGTCTGAATTGCTGGCAACAGTCGCTCGTCCGGAATATTCTTCCCTTCGAAATCATTCTTGCCAGCTGAATTACGTTTAGCAGCGTAGATCTTGCCGGTAACTTCGAACCACGCATCCATATCCTGCGGTAGCAGGGTTTTGGTTGGGTTCTTCATCGAACAGTACGCCTCGTCGTCAGCATCGCCGAAGGCAATTTCGGCGGTGTTGTGCACCAGCCGCCCCTCCGCCACGAACTCGCTGCGGTCAGGAACCGATAAGTCGTAAGTCTCGACAGTAACCCCTTCGTCAATCACCGACTCCACTTCCACCGGAATCAGACCCTTTGTCTTTAGTCCGATGGTGGCGGCACGGTGATAGGTCATCTGCTCCTGTTGCGGGGACCAAGTACGGCCATAGCCTGCCGATGTAGCACCCCGGACTACCATGTTCGTCGGATAGCCAAAATCGTGGCCACTGGCATGAGTTGTCTCACGCAGCTGCTTGACAGCGTATGGCTGGACCAACTCTCGGAATTTCTGGATGGCGTGCTCGCCGACCAGAGCAATCTCCCACTTTGTCTGTCCAGCTGCATCCGCCTTTTTGCGGAGCCGCATCTTGGTAGGAATACCAAGACTGGAATAAACCGCCTGGACTTGCCGCAGGAAATCGCGATAGACGCTCGCGACCAGAGTCGTTGGGCGATTCTTGGTGGAGCCGTCCGTATCAAGGAGCCCTGCCAGGTATGCCGCTCGGATCTCGGGCAGTCCCATCCGGATACACTCGGGGACGTCCAGGGGCGTCCGGGCCTGTTTAACGTTAGCGTGCAGGTAGCTGGCGAGCCGCTTGGAGATGACCCGAATCTTGCGGCAGTTATCATCAGATGGCTGCTCGCGAACCTCATGGAACCCAAAGGCAGCAAACCCCGCCTCGATCTTAGCCGTGATACCATCATGGTATTCGTCGCGGTTGACGGGGATCGAGACGCTCGCCCCGTGGTGCTTCCGACCCTTATAGGCCCGCCCAGGATAAACGTAGCCATCCCCGTGCACGGTACCAATGAACCACGCCACGTCCGTGGTCAATCCCGGGACGACGAGCGACTTACCACGGGAAGACAGGTCGCTGTACCCAGGTAGGACCGTGGTAGTCCCCGGGATCACCTGACCCACGAAGACCATCCTGTCTCCCGCCTTGAGTTCGAAAGCCCGCTTCCACTCATATTGGCCGACACCGTTCATGACGGCGATCCGGTGGCGATCGGTACAGCGGAACGGCCCCATCTGACTGTTGATCGTGACGACCCGCTGGACGCCCTGGGCCACGTTCTCGGCCACAGGGTAGTACCCATCAGCAGTGAGCACGAGGTCGCCCACCTGCACTCGCTCGATCGGAACCAAACCACGCTTGAGGTGGACCAGCGTCCCCTTCGGGAGGCATCGCCGCACGTTTCCGGCCACCACGCAGCGACCGATGTAGTTCATCAGATCGGTAATATCAACCGAATCAAGGGTGTGACCAACCTTCCGGTCCAGATGAGCACGAATGAGTACATGCAATTCTATTAAGATGCTTGGGCCACTAGCTTTACCGCCGAAACCCTTAATCTCGGATCCTTCCTTACGAATTTGTGAGTAATCAAATTCAACGATTCCCTCTTCGCAGGCTACAGTGTAGGAACGAATCAGGTGGCGTACTGAATCAACCCAGCCCTCACGGGAGTCGGGAATAACAAACGGCCTGATAATTCTTGGGTTGGGCTGATATACGTTGATTTTGCCCGCACCTTTGGTGTCGAAACCGACGCCCACGCCGAGCATCGACATGTCCATTAGGAAACAGAATGGCTCTGCTGGGTCTGATTCTGACAGGTCAGAAGTTGAGACAAAGCCACAATTATTTAGGGCGGCTGATCCCCGTTCCCACATGAACTTGGTACCCATCATCCACAAACCACGGCCCGGCGGCAGAAATTTGAAATCCCACATCCGCTGGAACATCTCTTGTGCACTAGCCTGGGCCTTTTCTGCAGTCCAGGGAATATGCAAGTGGTTGCAGTGCCGCCGCTGAATCTCATAGCAACCTTCGACGACTCGTTTGATAACGTCTAGGAACGTTTCCTTACTGCCATCTTTCTTGAGACGTGAGTAAGTGCGGTAAAATACGAATTCACCAAGCCCGTTGAAACCGAAGTTTGGTTTCTTCCCCTTATACTTCTTGAGGAATGCCAGATCGAGAGTGAAATGGGCTTCTCCCTGGCCCCCGCCGAGATACTTCTCGGCGATGTTGTAGATTTCGGCTTGTGGGGACAGAGGGATAGATGGACCATTCCCCACGGCCGCTGGCCGAAGGTTCAAGAGGGTAACAGACACGGTTCTCTCCAATCTTGTTCGCAGATGTCTCGGGCTTGGTTCAGGTTCCCCT
>JACCDR011628188.1_pt1 | contig 25817 bp, 50 predicted proteins | sample 7446431 | NCBI WGS metagenome assembly JACCDR01 (sample SAMN15323443, study PRJNA562643) | freshwater metagenome | isolation source: river surface water | place: USA:Blue River Watershed | collected 2017-08-17 | reverse complement strand
GACGCCCACGTCCACTTCAGGCAGGACACTCTACTGCCAAACTTCGTCGCACAACATGACAGGGTGTTTGAATACGCTGTCGCCATGCCGAATACCACCCCCGCCATCCACAATGCTGCCGAAGCGGAAGCCTACAGGGAGCAGATCGTCGGTCACTGCAAGCGGATGAAACCGCTGATGACGCTGAAACTCACCCCCGAAATGAATCTGGACGTGCTGAAAGAAGCGTCCAAGCGGCAGTCTGTCGTGGCCTGCAAGTTCTACCCGGACGGCATGACCACCAATAGTCACGGCGGCTTTGAGCGCAAGCATCTGGACAACCGCAGCAAATACCTCTACCCCATCTGCGATGAGATGCAGCGGTTGGGGCTGATCCTCTCCATCCACGGTGAGTTGCCGCCCTGGCCCCATGAAGAGGACTACTGCCTGGATCGTGTCACCGGCTTCCTTTACGTCTTGCGGGATATCTGCAAGATGTTCCCCAGACTCAGGATCATTCTGGAACACGTCAATACGAAGGATGCTCTGGACTTCGTTGACATTTTCGACAATCTCGCCTGCACAATCACCTACCACCATCTGCTGCTCACGCTCAATGACGTGATCGGCAGCAAGATCAGGCCGCACAACTACCACATCCCCACAGCACAGCGCCCCGCCGACAAGAAGGCACTGCTCAAAGCAGCGTGCAGCAGACACAAGAAGAAGTTCTTCGGCAGCGACAGCGCCCCGCACACCACCGAAAACAAAGAATGCGCCGAAGGGTGCGCCGGTTGCTATACCGCCCCGCTGTTGATTGAAGGGCTGGTGGAAATCTTTGACATGATGGGCGAGTTGGCATCGCTCAAACACTTCGTCAGTGACGCCGGACGAGAGTGGTATCGGCTCCCTGCGCCGGGCTACGAAGTGCATCTGGAGCGGAGTGAGTGGAAGGTGCCTGACGAAGTGGATGGGTGCGTTCCCTTCAAGGCTGGGCACATGATGGGATGGAGAGTGGCAAAGATTTAACAGGAGGGAGGGATGGTTTCACCGTGTAGAATTCTGATCATCGACGACAGTAAGGACGCAGCAGACAGCCTCATGCTGCTATTGCGATCCTACAGCAAACAACATGACTTGGGGTACGAGATTCAGTGTGCCTACAGTGCGGACGAGGCACGCCGGGTTGCCGTCGAATTCAAGCCGGACGTGATCCTGCTGGATTTGGCAATGCCGATCATCGACGGTTACACGGTCGGCAAAGAGATGATCGCTCAGTATCCCAAGTGTCGGGTTGTGGCTATCACGGGCCTGTCACACCCGAACCACGTCAAACAGTCCAGAGAGAATGGGTTCAAGTACCATCTCCTCAAGCCCGTTGATCCTGACTTGCTCCACGCCATCGTCAGGGAACAGTGCGAGTTGGAAAGGCAACATCCCTGCGAAGAATGCGAATAATCTCCCCACAGCGAGAAAGCACCTCCGGTCCGATGGCGGGACCGGAGGTTATTTTTTGATTACACCAAATAATTCACGACATTTCTTTATCAGCTTTGTCTGATTTTTGCCTTTCACCCATAGATGACCAGCGGGTGTAGGCAAGTGTCTGGCAAAGCGTGGGAAGCTGCTAATTGCATAGATGGGGACAACAAACGTTCCTGGCTTTGCTTGTTTCCAGATGCGGTTTTCCAATTCTGTTTGCATTTTGTCATCGTGCATCGGACGGAAATAGTAGATCACGTCGTAATCGCCATAATTAAACTTTAAAGCGTCATGCACGAAAATACGTTTTGCTTGCTTGCTCGCCTCATATCGTCCATATTGCCAGAACTTTTTCGGCCTTGTGATCTTCTTGGCTACTTTGGCATAGTTCTCATTGAGTTCAACGCCATAAGAGTCAAAATAAAGACTAGCCAGGGCTACTTTAGTCCCGATTCCACAGCCCACATCAACAAACTTTAAATTATCTGCCTTATCAGTTAGCAGATGAATTTCATGCATGTGCGCCATGAATTCAGGAATTCCGTAAGCGACGTAATCCCAATGGCCTTGATCGAAATATTCTTGGTCGTATAATGGTTCGTAGAGGGCGACTTCTAACTGGTTTACAAGTTCTATCAGATGATCCCGTTGTTTGGTGACTTTTCCCATACCCTAATAGAGCGATTGTCATGAAAAAGAGTAAGAAACCTACCAATAAATTCCGCACGCTCATCACGATCCCGGCATGTCTGGATCAGGAATATCTGTTTGACTTTTGCAGCGAGAGAGGGTATACTTACCTGGGCATGCATTGGAAGTGGATGAGGAACGGGGAGAAGCGGGCGTTCTGGGAGTTTGAGGTTGTGGAAGCCTGCTACCCCACCGGCAAAGATGGACAGGTGATGTGGTTCCGTGAAGAATCAATCACCCCCCCTGAACGGAGGCACCGATGAACAACCCCAACCTTGACACGATGACGTGGGACGACCTAGACGCCTTCTGGCGTCTGGCCGCTCACGATCCGGCAGGACAAGCGGCGAAAATCTTTCCGTCTCAGCCCGTAGGGTATGTGGAGGCAACGGAGCAGTTGGCCCTCTACGCTGAGACGAGAAAGACCGCCATGCAGAAGCGGGCGGGTGGGGATGTTGCGCTCGCCGATGAACTGGATGAGCAGTGCGACGAAATCTTCGTTCGCCTCCCCACTTTTGCGAGATGGCGCTGAAATAATCAAGTCGCCCGCCGTATAGGAGTGTGGCATGAGCGACAGAGAAACAGTGGTCCCAAGGGGCGCAACCTTGGGTGGAGCATTCGTAGGGGTTATCGGGGTGGGGGTGGTGTTCGTAGGGGTCATGATGATCCCCTTCCTTTGCAACGCCGTGTATCTGGCGTACCAAGGCAAGAACCCGTTCTTGGAATCCAGTTACCCCGAATACCAGAAGTGGAAGCAGGAACAGGAGAAGAGGAAGAAATGACTATTTCGCTGTCCCTGCCGGTCATTGGTCAGAGTCGCCCCTGCGGGGAGTGCGACAAGTGCTGTGACGTGATCGGCGTTCTGGAGTTGGGCAAGCCTTACTACGTCCGCTGCCAGCATCAGGGCGAGCCGGGGTGCAAAATCCACGGCTCCCACCCTGAAAGTTGCAGAGAGTGGGCGTGCCTCTGGGCAGAGCAGGAAGTTCTTCCCAGCGACGTGTCCTGGCGTCCTGACAACCTGGGAGTCATCTTCGCCTACGAGATGGATTCCGGCCAGGATGATAGTTTCGTCAAGTGGCTGACCATCTACGAGACTCGTCCCGGTGGCATCGGCAGGATCGGCGACGGCTTCACCGATCCCACCTTTGAACCCAGAGAGGAAATCGTTCAGGCCATTGCCGAAGTTATCAGCGTGGACGACGGCACGCTCTACGGCATCCGCATGATCAAATTTAACCAGCGGGTGCCGACGAGCTACTACTTCAACACCGCCGTCTACCCCGACGAAGGCGAAACGATCAAGACTCGCCCGTTCGCCGTCTCTGGCACTCAGCCGCCGTGGGTCAAGGCCATCCTCGCTGCGCCCCAGCGTGGTTCGGGTGAGCCTCTGGTGGACTCCCGGCCCAACAGTATGCTCGCCGTCAACGACTTCATCCCTGCCGATTCGCCCTACAAGGACATGGTCGGTGTCGGTGCGAGGAAGATCAGTATTCCCGGCGTGAAGTCCGCTCCGCAAGTGCGTTCGCCAATGCTGGAGATGCTGTTCGATGCGATTCAGTCCTTGGCGGCAGAGGCGATCATCAGTGAGGCGATGAGGGCGATGAGAAGGCCGCATCTGGAGTTGGCTGGGAAGAAATCGCACGGAGAGAGAAAGTCGCCGAAAGACCGGGCTGACGAGCGCCGGCGCAAGAGGAAGAAGCGATGAGCCACGACTTCGCCAACGATCCTCGCTTCACTGAGATACCGGCGCACTTCCAAGAACAAATCAAGGAAGTGCCGCCCACTGGTGAGCGGGACGACGTGTATTATCACGAAGTTCAGTTCATCATGGGCGCTGAAATCTTCACTGCCCTGGTAGATGACGTGCCAGTTCAATACGTCATGGGTGGCATCATGTGTCAGTGTGCCGTCGTCATGGGTAAGTATGTCCCGCTGCCCAAAGAAGAAGTCAACCAGTTTCAGGTCATCCTCAAGATATGGAGCAAAGAGGACTTGAATAAATAAATGAGCGAGGGTAATATGTTAGTCGTCTCGATAACCCTAACTCCCGAAGAGGAGAAGGAAAATGAAGACGGCACAGTTGACCCTCGCTTACCTCGCCCTGTTCTTCATGTCGGCTGCGTATTTCATGCAGAGCGCAGCACAGCAGCAGGCCATCGCCGCCCCGCTGCCCATCCCCAAGGCCAAGCCGAAGGAAGATGCAAAACTTAAAGCCTACCTGGGCAAGTGGAAATACACCTACGGTTCCATCCAGGGCACGATCACCTTCAACAAGGACAAGACGGCGTCCTGCGACTTCTACGACGACGACGCCGAAGAGAACTGGACGTGGACTTCGACGTGGGTGCTGGACAAAGACGGCAAGATGCATCTCAATGAGGAAGGAACCTGCGCCAGCGACTCAGCCACCTTGCCCCGGCGGCTCTACGTTCTGGAGTTGAAGGAAGAGAAGGGCGTCATCACCGGCACGCAAACGTTGGTCCAGAGGCTCGCCCCCGTCTTGCCCAACAACGACGACGAGCGTGACGAGCAGGATTGGGACCGGGATTACATGAACGTCCCGGTCGAGATCAAGCTGGAACGGGAAGAGTGAGTGTGGATGCTACGGGCGGCGGGAAACCAGCCGCCTGTCGCATTTAAAGAAGAAATCTGCAAACGACTCACCATATTTGAACATGTAAGGATCAATCTCCCTCGCCGCCGTCCTCCATCTCTCACGGTTCGTTGGCACCCTCTCAGGCATCTTGTCAGTCGGACATTTGATACGATACCCTCTTAGCTCAGGGTAGTTGTCCATGTCTGGATGACACAGCACACCTTGCACAACGTCTAATGGCATGGACTTAGTATGAATGGACACTCGCAGATGGTGCATGTCTGATAATGAATAGGACTTCCCGCCAATATTAAATTTTTTGATGTTCGCTTCCGCTGCTGCATTCCGATCAAATCCAATTCCTTTTCTTGGCCCTTGAGCAACAGGCTTTGCTGCCGCATTCAGTAAAGTAGGCTTTTGATCCTTGCCAACTAGAACCACGGCTTGTTTCTTTAGGTGTGGGAAGGTTTGCAACAGCTTTGCTTTAAATTTGTTGATATTTGGATCTGACAGCGGATTCCACACAGCGACAATTAAATCATTCTGATAATGAGCCAGCCGGCCAAGGATGCAATTGGTGTGCTTCAGTGCTTGCTTACGACTACGCAATGGTCGCTTCTTATAGTCAGGCCAATCGGCATACTGTGAGAACACCATATCGAATACCATGTCATCGCCATCATCATCTTTCTGAAGCATGTCTTGATGGGTATTGTAACCTTCGTCATCGTAAAGTAATTCATCTTCATCAGGAACATAAAAAAAGGTAATCTTATTATCTGCGTTGTGATAAAGCGTATCAGGGTCCACGCCTTTGTATGCTGTCAAGTCCATGATGTATTTACAACCAGTTCAGCAAATTTAGCCTTTACCTTATCAAGTGATTGTGATAAGATAACATGAATTCCAGCATAGGGAGTGGACAATGACGAAGATGGACAAGTTCCTGAATCGAATCGAAGACGCCACGGAAAAGGATCTGGAGAACAAGAGCATCTGGCACTTGTTCGGTAGTGCTGCCGAAGAGTTGGGTGAACTCAGTGCCGAGATGATGATTGAGGATAACGTATATGGACATGCTGATAAGCAAGTGGATGAAGGTTCCAAGGCAGAAGCGGTGGATTTAACTATTTGTGCCCTCGCTCTCTTCTTCGCCCGTGGCGGCACTGTGAAGGAACTGGTCGAGATCGGTCATCGCAAGTTGGATAAATGGGAAAAGTCTCAGAAGGAGAGTAAAGGTGGATCAAGCGAAACGTGACGAGATGTTCGGCATTCTCTGTGAGATGTCGGACAGACAGGTGGACCCGAAAGCGAAGCAGCGACTTCGTGCCTTTGTAGGTCGCACCAACGAAGAGATAAAAGATGAACTGCTGGGTCTGATTGATGACATAGTCCATGCCTCTTGGACGAGCGGCTTTGAAATCCGCTGCCTTCATGCCATGTGGTGCAGCATCGGAGGCTCAGACAAAGAACTGAAGGAACGTAACGCCAATCTCGTCATCAACGAGGAGACACGGGCAAAATATAAGTGGACGACTCGCTGAAAAGAAAAAAACTGGCCTTGACACAGTTCTCGCATATGGGTAGAATGCGACATAGTGAGAAACACTACCCATTGGAGGACTGAACAGACGCATACGCCTGTTGGAAACGCTGTCGCCGTAGTTTTCAATGAAGGGGGTTAAAAATTAGAGAAATGGAGGGTCGCCGTGGCCCTGTTGCTTATCTGTGATGAGTCTGTTGAAGTGGCTGTTCAACTCCTTGATGATGCTGGCATCGAAGCCGAGGTGGTTGATTCAGACTTGGCGAGGGTCATCGTAGAGTTGAAGAGGAACTTTGAAGACAGCAAAATCATCAACCGGGCGGAACGAATACTGATGGATCGCCTCCACCTGACGGAGAGAGAGGCGCACTGCCGCTTGCAGAAGATCGCTGCCTCCCACCGTCAAAAATCGTCTCAGGCTGCGGCGTCAATTATCGCCGCTGAACAAGTGTTCATGGATGTTACACGATGATACAAGCAAATAACAGCCCCGGCATCGCCGGGGCTGTTGTCTTTAATTGCATGAAAAACCCCGGCTACAAACCGGGGTTATCATTTAAAGTTTAACGATGCATTTTGCCTCTCAGGCCACGCTTTTTGCCTCTTAGACCACGCTTCTTCATACCACGAAGACCACGCTTCTTCTTACCACGAAGCATTTTCTTCATACCACGAACGCCGTGTCTCTTTTTGCCTTTGCCCGCCCTGAGTTTAACTTTTCTTTTACAAGCCATAGGTATTCCTCCTTTGTCTAATATTTATCCTTGAAGGCGTAAATATTACTTACAGGGAGAAATATGGCAGATACAATTGTTTGGATAGATGGTTTTGACCATTACACAGCAGCACAATCAATACGAAAATACTCAGCAGCAATCAGCGCTATGGGTACTGGCAGATTCACTGGACAGACTGCGAATTATACTTCTAATGTAAATTCCGAAAAAGTGTTCACCACTACAAGCTCCGCTTGGAGAGTTGGATTTGCTGTCAAAATCAATAGCACTACCACAGCAATTCAAATATTTAAATTGCGGGATGGAGCCAACGAACAAGTTGACATTGGCACTTCTTTGACAAGACAACTTCGTATTACTCGTAATGGCACACAGTTGGGTGTTTCTACCCAAACGCTTAACATTAGCCAATGGTATTATGTTGAGTGGTATGTGGTTATTAGCGATTCTATCTCCAGTAATCAGTGTTATGCAAAACTAGATGGTGCAGATGCAATTAATATGACTGCTGGAACTGATACAAGAAATACTGCCACCACGGCGGATCGGTTCGCCATCTCAGGTCAGGGGTCTAATAACATTGAAATTGATGATCTTGTTGTGTCTATGATGGATACGACTACTTCGCCAACATTCTTGGGTGATTTGCGTGTTCAGACTCTCTTCCCGAACGCAGACGGCAACTACTCTCAGTTCGTTGGTTCTGACGGCAATAGCACCAATAACTATCAATTGGTGGATGATACAACCACCGTCAATGATGCTGATTATTCTGGCTCTAGCACCGTGAGCAACAAGGATAGCTACAACATTGAGAATTTAACATTTACACCGGGCAGCATCAAAGCAGCGAAGATTACTTCTTGCATGAGACGAGACGACGCTGGTGCAAAGACGGGACGAGTATTTTTCAGAACTGGTGGAAGTGATTATGAGTCCGGCGACATTACTCCAGCAAGCTCAGGTTTCGTATTTGAAGGCTATATTGCAGAATTGAACCCTGGTACGGCTTCTGCATGGACGGCATCGGATATCAATGCATTGGAAATCGGAATAAAGGTACAAGCATAAGCAATGACAGCAGTACGACAATCACAAGAAGTCCTTGAACTACTAACCAGTGGATCGCCACAGGTTCAAACAAGTCAGCAAGCACTTGAAGTATTGGCTAGTGGAAGTCCTCAAGTCCAAACAAGTCAGCACGTTCTGGAGTTATTGGTAGATTCTGCGTCCTTTCAACCATCACAATTGGTTTGGATGGATGGGTTTGATCATTATTCTTCTGGACAATTTAGCAGAGTTTATCATTGGGCCACAGGAAGCCTTACGACTGGAAGAGTTGGTAGTGGACAGGCTGGTTCTTTTACCAGCGCCGTTCAGGGTTTCACTAAGGTTATTCCAACTGCTGCGCAAGCGTGGAGAGTTTCTTGTGCGTTTCAAATTACTTCTTTCAACGCAGAGCCGACATGGTCTTTATATTCTGGTAACAGCCAGCAATGCGAAGTGCGTTGTTTGACAGCAGGCACAAGACAAATGCGTATATCCCGTAACAATAACACATTGGGCACGTCTGCGACTGCACAGGTCATTAAAGCAAACTACTGGTATCACATGGAGTGGTATTGCAACATCAGTGATACAGGCAATTCTATATTGAGGATTGATGGCGAAGAATGGGTCAATGTGTCTAATGCGGACACAAACAATGGTGGCAACGGAGCAGACAGATTTGCCTTCTTGGCCAACGCCAGCACAACTGTGTTGATAGACGATTTGGCTATTTGGCAGGAATGGCCGACCACTACACCATCCTTCTTTGGCGATTTGAGAGTCCACACGCTTTATCCTGATAATAATGGCAACTATAGTCAGTTTACTGGCTCCGATGGCAATAGCACGAACAATTATCAGTTAGTAGACGAGGCGCAGTGCAATGATGCTGATTATGTTCAGAGTAGCACGGCATCTCAGAAGGATAGTTATTCGGTTGAAAATCCAACCAGAACTCCAGTCACAATCAAAGGCGTACAGGTCAATTCTATGGCAAGGAAGGATGATGCAGGCGAACGCTCGCAGCGTTTGTTTGTCAGAATAGGCAGCACAGACTATGAGAGTGATACGATAGGATTGAGCGCCAGCTTTGTAAATAATACACATCTCATGCCTTTGGACCCTTCTACTGCCGCAGCCTGGACAGCGTCTAGTTTGAATGCAATGGAAATAGGAACGAAGGTTCAAACATAAGGATAGTATGGCAATAGTTTGGATTGATGGTTTTGATCACTACAGTGCCGCAAATGGCGCTAGGAAGTTCACGTTGAATAGTAGCGTTAGTATGACTACTGCTCGCTATGGTAGCGGACAGGCTATCTTTATGAATAGCGCTGCGACTGGACTTATTAAAGTTTTGCCTACGTCTTCTCAGGCGTGGAGATTTGGCTTTGCATATCAAATTACGTCTTTTGCCAACGAACCAGTCATAATTGGATTACAGAATGGTGGCACGGCTCAAGTAGAGCTTAGACTCAATGTAGGTCAAAAACTCCGTGTTACTCGCAATACCACTCAGATAGGCGTTAGCAATAAAGCACTCAATTGGAATGTCTGGTATTACATTGAGTGGTATATTGTCATCAGTGACTCTATCGGCAGCAACCAATGCATTGTAAAAGTTAATGGTGAGGAGTGGATAAACCTAGATCCTGGCACAGACACCCAAAATGATACAGTTTCTACGGCAGATAGATTTTATTCAACAAGTGCTTCAAGCACGACTCAGGTGTTTGACGATCTTGTTGTATGGCAAGATGCAGTAACCACTTCGCCTACGTTCGCTGGAGATTTGCGTGTTGTAACACTCTACCCTGACGGTACTGGCACTTATGGAACGATCTTCGTAGGCTCTGACGGCAACACAACCAACAACTATCAGTTGGTTGATGAGACGTTGGTAGATGATACAGACTATGTTCTTGGCAATACAGTTGGTGGCACAAAGGATAGTTATACATTCGGAAACCCAACGTCAACGCCTGCATCTGTTGCTGCGATCCAGCTAGTTTCAAGCGCCAAGAAGGATGATATCGGCAATTGCAATGGTAAGTTATTCTTGAGAGTCAGTAGCACTGATTACGAAAGCACTGCGACTCAACTAACAACAAGCTATGCCTTCTATACGAATGTTTGGGAAACGAACCCGAACACTGCTGGTGCATGGAATTCAACGACGTTGAACGCCCTTGAGGGCGGACCTTCTGTGTCTTGATTTATCAAAGGCAAAGTTTATACTGAACAAAAAGGAGACAGTATGAACTTTGCCGCATATGTTGGACCGTCCATCAACCAGAAATCTACCAATGAGACGGTATCCAGACTTACTGAGTTAACTTTTAACGCCGATCCTTATAAGCAACTTCGCTCACCGGGCGTCATGTTGACGACGCCACTTCCTTACCACGAAACCGCTGATTGGCATACGTTCTCTGAGGATGTATTCACTCGCACTGAAGCTGCTTTCAAGGCGTTTGAAGACCACCTAAAGACGATGGATTGGGGCAGTAAGCAAGCGGTGACGATGCATTTGTCTAAGGACCAACTAATCATATTCAATGGCGACAGGACGGATCAATCCATACATGTGATTGATATGCGACCTACGCAGGGGCATATTTGGGTTACTAGCTCTGCCCAATTGTGGAGGGATACTGTAAACAATACACCGTCTTTGAAAGAGTTGGTGCCTGAAGATCAGGTCATCATCGAGTTCCCGCCTCAACAGATATGGTTGATGCGACACAAACCCGACGAAGCGCAACCTTGGGAGATCGTGAAGTTCAAGATCAACCGTCGTGCGCTACTCAAAGGGCTGGAATGTCAAATCGTATAATCTCACGGATTTTCAGAAATTCCCCCTTGACAAAAACTATACCGTCTCGTATAATAAACGCTGGTATGTGTGGGTCGGTGCCACGGTGGCAACCGGCACGGATGGCAACAGCCACCACACATAGGCCACAAGGGTGTGGGAGGTGCGCATGAAAGCAGCGCAACAAGCGCAGGCACGGCCCGTCGTGGAATCTCATGTTCGGGTGTCGTGCGATGGTCGGGGCGAGATCGGAGTTCTCGTCTTTGATCTGAGCAATCGCAAGCTGCTCCGTGGCTCCAAGACCTGCCCGCCCGCCGTCGTTCTCTTGGTGATGCGTCGGTTCGTGAACGAGGACGACCTGTTCGGCTCGCTCCAGTATCAGGGTCACACTTTCCGTTACAAAGACCTGGCACTGGAGTCCTCTTCAGCGAAGAAGAAGGCCGTGTAGGAAGGCGAGGCAGTTGGGTCTGACCCGGTGAGAGGTGAGAGGATCACCTCTCACCGGGTTTTTGCGAAGGAGCCAACATGGCATTACAAATCACCGTAGTTATTCTAGCTCTCTTCGCCGTTTGGCTTATCATTCACATCATCACTCTGCCAGTAAATCTTAAACAAAAATTTGAATTCATGTACGACCACTGGCACGCATTCGGGTGGTATGTGGATTCCAACAATCAACGACGAATCGACACCGATGGCCTCATTGACGCTTGGCTGGAGATGAGAGCCGAAGAACGTGACTGCACTGTTCGTGAGTTACTACAAGAAATCACGAACACCAGAGATGTTGTCAAGAAAGAAGAGATTGCAAAATATCTGGAACACATCCGCCAACAGAAGGTCGGTGGGTTCTAACATTTAATTCAATGAAGGCTTGATCTAACTGGCCTGTGGGTTATAAAGGAGGATAGTCACAACCCAAGGAACGATCATGAAGTGGGACTGGAACTGCGTCAGAGGTATCTTTTGGGGAACGCTAATCGTATTAGCGTTCTTCGCCCTTTTTTGGTGGTGGAAACCGATCAGGATGACGGTTTATCCTTTGCCACTCGATTGTCGTTACACATCAGACTGTCGCTACGAAATTTACACCGATCAGTGGCGCACGATTCCATTGGGCGTTGGGCCTAATGGGCAAGAAGGCATTTGGATGTCTCACGGCACTCCAGTTCCTAGAGACACATACAACGAAGAAGAAATCAAAAAACTTAAACTAAAGTATTTCAAGAAAGTCAGCAACGGTAACTTCGTGGTTATCAAAGGGTCTAGGACACAGCCGGAAGGTATAACGGTCTGGAGTCCTGAACTGATGGACTTTTGGAAACAGCACCATTGGAACAGTGACTACAGGTTTGTCAACTACTGTTCTGAACAAGGGTGCAAGGCAGATAGACCATAAGGTAGTAAGCAATGGCAAAAGAAGAAGCAATGCAATTCCAAGGCAAAGTGCTTGAAGCCTTGGCGAACACGAACTTCAAAGTGAAGTTGTTACAGAACGACCATGAGTTGATCTGTCACATCGCAGGAAAGATGAGGAAGAACTTTATTCGCATCATCCCCGGCGATCTGGTGACGGTGGAAGTCAGCCCCTACGACATAACGAAGGGGCGCATAGTATATCGAGGCAAGCCCCGGAACGCCGATTCCCCGCCGTTTCAGAAGAAGCCGCACAAGCAAAAGTGACCTTGACAAGACCAGCCCCATCGGATACGATATTGCGGGACGCTTCAGTGCGTCCCGTTTTCGTTGGCAGAGAATCAATCACCCCCCCTCAGTGAGAGGAGGCGACGATGAATGCGAGTCAACTTATAGAGGAGGGGCAAACTCTGCTCAGGCAACATGGCCTTGCCGACTGGTCTGTCAGGGTGGCAGATATCGGGCAGCGGCTAGGGTTGTGTGATCACAGGTGTAACCTCATCACGGTCGGCGACTACTATCTCCGACACAACCCCGCCGAGATGGTGTGGGACACGTTGAAGCATGAGGTGGCTCACGCCCTGACGCCGGGGCAGGGTCACAACGCCATCTGGAGGGCGCAGGCGGTCCTGTTGGGGGCCGTGCCAAGGGCATGTAGCAAGCATGGCGTCGTGATGCCTGCTGGCAAGTATAAGGCTACTTGCCCCAACTGTAAGGTTGTCCACTACAAGCAGCGCTTGCACACGACCGTGGGCTGGTTCTGCAAGAAGTGCGGCAAGGTCGATGGCCCGCTGTTCTTCGTTCCGACGAATGCAGCATAAAAGTTAAAAGGAACTGCGCCATGTCAGTAGCCGAGAAAATCCTGATTGCCGAAGGCGGTAAGCGACAACGCATCGTGACGGCTGGCGAGATCACGCTGGAGGACATTGCCTATCTGGGCGTGTTCTTGGACGAACTGGATCAGAAGCAACTGGTCTACGCCGAAGGCACCGCCCGCCACTTACTCCAGATGATCCGCCACCGCCGTCACGACAATCAGACGGTGGATGACTTCCAGATCGACGTGCCTGACCTGTCTGCCATCGCCGCCCGTCTCAACACCGGGGAAAGGCGGGTGGTTCTGGAGTTCTGGAGTATCTACATCGCCCTCGTCAAACATCTCTTGCCTGAAGCGGTGCAGGCAGAGTATCATAAGAAGCGCCGGACTACCGGAGTGAGGTATACCGGCCAAGGCTGGGTCTAGAAGAAGAAGGAGCGACACGATGCCGAAGAGCCTGTTCCGCCACGCCAAGGTCACGGACGCCTTGGAGAAGGTGTTCCGACACGTCATGACCATTCCCGAACTGCTGGACTCAGCCCACACTGACGACGTGGCTGAGTGGCTGGAGGAAGTGGACGCCGGAACGCTGGCGAAGGTCTGCGAGGACGATAGGCCGGACCTGCCGAGCAGGCTGGACAACGACCTGACCGAACTGGAACTGGAGATGGGTGACACCTGTGGGTTCCTCATCGAGTTGTTGGGCGAAGGGAAGGTGGACTGTGGCGAAGAAGCGGAGATGGCCCCCACGCCGAAAATCGTCAACTCCGCAGGTTAACCTGTCCCTGCCGTTCCATGAGCAGATTGCCCAACTGCAACGCCAAATTGACCGACGTGCCCAACGGGAGCGGGGTGAGGCTGCGGCCTCGCCCCCGCCTGCCCCACCCAAGAAGAAGAAGGAGCCGAAGCAGAAGAATCAATCACCCCCCAAGAAGCGAGAGACGCCCCGCATCACCGAAATCAGAATCAGCCCTGAAGACTTGAAATTGGCTACGCACGCATGGCTGTATCTGCCGATTGACCCAAGGGACGATGCAAAGAACCGAACACGCTGGAAGTTGTGTGTCTGTATGCTGCTCCACCGCACGCCTAACGTGGCGCAGTTGGCAAAGGAACTGCAAGTTACGGAACAGGAAATCATTGAAGCCCCTAACGTTCTCAAAAAGTTAAAAGAGGCTAACCGTGAACAAGGCGAGAGTAGTTGAGCAGACTCGCAAACTGGTAATGGCACGGTGGCCTACTCTCATTCACAGCAACGGCGCTTGTCTCTACATGACCTACGGGTTGATGTTCGTTCTCACAGAGATGGGCAAGCGCCCCATTCTTCAGGCAGGCAGTTGCGACTGGCCTCGCCTCACCCCCGAACAAGACGACGGCATCGCTCCTAACTTCTACGGCTTCGTATGGGAGCCGGACAGTCTGGACACGTTTGCTTGGCTACTCTCCAACACCTTGCCAGAGATGCATGTCTGGTGCGGGTTGCCGGAAGATAATGAGATTATTGACTTGACTTGCGGGACGTTCCCGCTACACTGTCGTAAGACGTTGGGGCTGGATTGGCCTGGACACCAGCCGCCCGACTACCTCTGGTGCAAGTGCAACGAAGTTCCGAGAGGCGTTACCTACATCGCAGATGAACGGGCTATGGATGTGGCCTACGCCTTCATACGCAAATTGGAGGGGATGTGATGGAAGGTCTGATGAGGCTGATTCGGTTGGGCGGTCCCGGTAACGACATGCCCCCGGTGCGAGTCGGCAAGGAGATGCGCCAAGCCTTTGACACGGACGTGGAATCCTACATGCCGGTCTATGCCGGTTTGCAACTCCAACCCGAAGGAGGAGTCTCTGAAAACTCCTACAAGAACCTCTGCGCCCTGATGGAGCGTCTGGGCAAGCCCATCAAGGTAGTCCGCAAGGCCAACGGCAACGTCCTCGTCCACTTCCCCTCCAAGGGCGAAGGGCACGAACCACTCTACCTCGCCACCGGCTTTGACTGCGGCTACTTGGGGACTGGCCCCTGCTACTTCGCCAGATTCGGCTACAAGGCCGGATTCGCTCCTGGCGACGAAGACGAAACGAATCTTTACCTCGCCTTGTCCGACAAGCCCCGCAACTACGTCGGGGTCATCTGGGAGAGAACCGATGACGACAACAAAACCTGATCAGACGAGCAGGAAGCGTGCGATTCTGGGCTGGTGTCTCCTGTTCTGTGCGCTGTGCGGTTTATCGTGGTCCGCACAGCGAGGAACATTCAGGCCGGTCCACAGCTACGGCATCGTCACATCGCCTACTGGCCTGCACTACCTCTACATGTGCTACAGCGGCACCTACGGCGATTTTGACGAAGCCAAGGGCATCCTCACGCTGCGTTATGAGGAGGGCGTGCAAAAAGTTAAACGCTACGCCTTCCCCGACAACATCGTTGAACTGGACTTGACAGACGCACGGCCATCGAGTATGATACTCGTTCGTGGCACCAACGGTAAGACTCGCTACGTCATCGTCTCCATCAACGCCGATGAAGCGAAGCGCATGAGCAACGGCGGTCTTACCAGAGAGGACATGAACAAGTATTGAGGGGGCGCAGCCATGCTCATGATCAACCCCGTCTTCATGATGAAGAAGCCGCCCAAGCCCAAGCGGACAGTCTGGCGGTGGTTCATGGAAGTCTGGGATGAGGTGTTGATGCACGTCTGCTGTGCCCCCTTCGCCCTGATCTGGCTGATCGACAGCCGCATCATTGATCGGGATTGGGGCAAGATACTCCGTGGTCAGAGGTTGGACACGGATTGACTACCGCTGCCGGGCTGGTCACTGAGGGGCGGGAACGGGATAGTGGCGTATCGACTCTGAGAACCCTTTCCCCTATAGGCTTAGTTGCCTTGGTACCGTAGCGACCTGAGCCAGTCCGGCAGTGTAAAATTTAAAGGAGTATTCCCGAAGAGAACCGACCATGAAGGCGTATCCGCAAATCCAGGCGTTCAAAGGGCCGATGCCTGAGTGCTTGGCCTTTCACAAATACGACGGCTCCAACCTGCGCTTCCAGTGGGACAGGAAGAAAGGCTGGTGGCAGTTCGGCACCCGCACCCGTCTCCTGACCACGGATGACGCCGAATACGGCGCTGCCATCCCCATGTTCCTGTCGCTCATGGCCGAACCGCTGGAGCGCAAGTTCAAGGACAACAAGCATCTCGCCTGCACCGAAGCAATCGCCTACTGTGAGTGGTTCGGTCCCAACTCCTTCGCCGGTCAGCACGACGTTGCCACGCTGCAAATGCTGGGCTTCGATGTGAAGGACAACGATCCGAAGCGTCTCGTTCTGTTCGATGTCAACCTCCACAAGAAAGGATTCGTCGGGCCACACAGGTTCGTGGAGCAGTTCAGCGACATGCCCATCCCGCCCGTCGTCTACCACGGCGATCTGACCGAGCAGTTCGTGGAGGACGTGCGGGAGGGGAAATACCCTGTCGGTGAGGGCGTCGTCTGCAAGGGCGGCGAAGGCCACAAGCTCTGGATGTGCAAGGTCAAGACCTTCAAGTACCGTGATGAACTTCAGCGCAGGATGCCTAACTGGAAAAATTATTGGGAGTGACAATGGACGCACAGGAAGTCGTTCTGATCCTCAACGCTCTGCCCATGACTGGCATCGTCTTCGGTGTCTGTGTCATAGCCGTCGTCTTGCCCATGATCTACTTCATGTCTCGCTACGAGTATAGCAAACTCACGGCGAAGGCAGAGATCGTGCGAGAGATGACGACGCAGAACCGCCCGCTGTCCGAGATACAGCAGGCGGTCAAGATGCTTGACCAGTGAACTACGGCGGGGAGTGACAAGCGGATTACTGGTGTAGCGTGACGCATGACCGGGCCGCTTGCCTCCCCGCCGTATAATTTAATGTTTAAGTGTAAACCAGGGGTAACATGTAAACTGTAAAGGCGCATTGACACTATTTTTTACAAAGTTGCCTGGATTTCGGTTGATGAGCCTCCTATCTGTGCTAAGATGAAGGTGTGGGAGGGGTGTCCCTCTCAACCAGTTAGGAGACGCACGCAGATGAAGAGACTACTTTTGGGGCTGGTGATGGCGCTAAGCTGCGCCTCAGTCAGCCAAGCAGGGTTCGTGGTGACGATGAATCCGGCACTCAACCCGGATGGTGTCGTCAACAACAACGGGGCGGGGGCTTACGCCACAACCGCAACAGTCAATGCGGTGGACGGGATCAACTTCCTGTCCAACAGTCAAGTCGGCCTCTCGCAGTTCAACATCAACATCGCCCCAGCGCTGTTCGGCGAGACGAACCTGAATGCGTGGTGCATCGACCTGTTCACCCCGCAGACCAACACCTACACCGCCGAACTGGACGTGCCGACCGTCATTCAATCCGCCTTCACCAACGGCGCACAGATGGCCTACCTGATGAAGTTCAGCGACTTCGTCTTGGGGCCGGGGCTGGCAGGATACCAGTCCTTCGCCGGGGAGAACGATGCGGCAGCGGCAATGCAACTGGCGCTCTGGTCATTCAGCATCAACGCCCGCACGCCGACCGGCTTCGGCGTCTTCGGGGCAGGCTACGGTGACGCCAACTTCAATGCCAGCGGCATCAGCGCCACGGTGGCGCAACTGACCAATGATCTGATCGTGGATGCCAATACGTTCGCTGGCTCGTCCAATCTGAACGGTGTCCACTGGCTCAACAGCACCGGCAGCAACGATCCCAAGTCGCCGGGCCAGAACCTCCTCGTCTTTGACGAGAGCAGCAACAACATTCCCAACCCCGTCCCTGCGCCTCCTGGCATCATCCTGTGCGGTTGTGCGCTGGGCTGCTTCAGCGTCCGTGGGCTGTGGCAGAAGTGGAGGAACAAGGTCTGAGAAGTCGGTGACTGTCCTTTGGTGGGGAGGCGGGGGAAACCTCGCCTCCCCTTTTTAAATGTCAAGAAAAATTCGTGAAGAAGAACAAGGAAAAATTGCCTTGACATTTCAACCTTGGATATGATAACATACTACTCACCTGACGGGTTCTCATCTGCCCGCCGAAAGGAAAAAGATGGGGCTGGGAGCAACTATCGAAGGATCGGAGCCGGGGTGTCATACTGCACTCCCGCTGCTGGGTTGAGGAACCCTGGCATGTCCGAAAGGGCAGGCAACTTGCTAACCCTACAAGCGGAACGCCGTCCCTGACAGGCGAGAACCTTGGATGCAAGTGGAGGCATTTAGCCTCATCCGATTATAGCCTGATAGTTCTAAGCGTCCTTTTGTGGCTTGGCTGTCCGAATGGGAATGGGACTACACAATTGCTTGTCAATAGTTACCGTCTCATTCTGGTGTGAAGGGTCAAACCTTCTCACCACTCGTCGGCAGTCCGGCAAGTTCCTTCCTGGCCTAAACCCAAGGTGCCCTGGAACGCAGGCAATACCGGGGAGATAGGGCGAAAGCCAGGGGGAATTAAATTTGGACAGGGGTGGTTGGGACCAAAATCCCTACACGACCAGCCATCCTTGTCCGCCGAACTCGTAGCTCAATTGGTAGAGCAACGGACTTTTAATCCGTAGGTTGTGGGTTCAAGTCCCACCGGGTTCACTTGGGGATTAAAATTTAAAGGATTATTCCCCAACGGAGAAAGAAATGGAAGACAATTTCGGTTCCATCAAAAGGGACATGCTGGATCGCCAAGTGCCAAGGCACTTCGGATCAAAGGCAAGGACGTTTGAGCAGTTCATGGACGACGGCGAAATCCAGCACGACGCCGAGCAGTTTGAGGATGCGTTCGCTAATCCTCAAGATGGCGAGCAGTTCGTCATCGGCGTCATGATCGTCGTTCCCTTCACAACGTTCGATTCATCTCTCCACGGTCAAGTCATCGCCGTCGCCAACCTCACGCTCGCCGGCCATGTCGAATACGAGCAAGCCGAAGTCAACGTCTACCACAAGCAAGTCGCTGGTCTGCCCGCCTACTTCCTGTACTTGCAGGCAGAGGAAGGGCCGACGCTGTTCAGGGTTTAAATGTTATGGCAGAATGGACAAGGGGATTGCCCCAACCGGGCAAATATTGGGCGTGGTGCATGTATGACGGCGACATGATGGAAGTCGTCGTCACACATGAGGACGGTGGAACTGCTATCAGGAACACGGCAAACTCTCTCCTGGGTTTCATCGTCCCGCACCCGCTGGGCATCACCATCGCAGAGTTTGAACGCATCTTCTCTCACTACACGCCCTACACCGAACAACGCCCTCAGCGACCGGAGAAGCCATGAGAGCCTTGCTTCTCGCCCTCGTTCTGGTGGGGCACTGCCTCTCTGCTCCAATACCTCCCACAAGGAAGCCAAAGGCTTACCACCCGAAGTATGTCGTTGGCTTCAAGTTCCGCTACTGGAACTACGGCATGGAGATATACAAGACCGACCAGAAATCTGTTTACATCCAGACCATCAAAGGCAAGTGTCGCAACTTCACTGGCGGCGACATGATGACCTACAAGGAACTGGATGATTTGTTGCGGGAGTGCCCACAAACGTTCATCCCAGAGTGAGTCATGGCGAAAAAAGACTGGACTGACGAGCGCATCGCTCGCCTGAAGAAGTATGTGGAAGCGTCCCGCTACTACCACGTCTTCATTCACGACTTCAGGGTCTACGGCATTGACCCTCGTATGCCCGAACACGGCGATGCTGGCTGGCCCAGCTACTACACCGATCCGTCTCACGAAGAGGGGTTGGCCGAGCCGAACGAACTGGAGAAGACCAGTCCCGACGACTTCCTCGTCGTCTCGCTCCAGCCGATCAATTGGAAGGCGAACGATCCCCCTGAACTTGAAGGAGAGTAGTCATGCGTTGGATGCTGGCGTTGGTTCTCTGTGTGGTGTTGGCCGTGCCCGCTCTGGCCGATCCCATCGAGCGAATCTGGACCCACCACGGATCGCAGGCGAAGCTGAACGCCAGAATGAAGGGAATGACCGTCCTCTGCATCACGGCGAAGAACATCAGGACGGTCAACGGCGACTGCACGTTGCTGATCTGGCGGTGCCAGGATGGCAAGGACATTGCGGTGTTCTATCACTATCACCTGGAAATTCTGGGCAGGGATGAGATTTTCGCTCTGCGGCCAAGAGGAGCAAAACTCTGCTTTGAAAAATGTTCTTGACTTCTGACTCGCTTTCGGGCATGATAGGCTTATCGGAAATATAAACCTAAAAATTACAGGAGGACACCACCGGAGACAAAAGATGCTCCCAGATTTCAAGGAACTTGCCCCCGGCTTGCTTGTGACCGCTTGCGTCATCGCCGTTATCGCCCTGATCTACGCCTACTGGCGCACCGGCATCACGCAAGCGAGTTTCACTGCCCTCTACGGGTTCATTACCTTCAGGGCAGTCCACGTTCCGCTCGTCATCGTCGTCGGCTGTTTTCTGCTGGGTTACGGGCTGCGAGAGGCGTTCAACTACTCGTCCAGCAAGCCAACCCTGCGGGAGATGACGACGAAGGACATCGAGAAGATCGTGGCGGAAGCGAAGAAGGCAGAACTGGACGGGGCCGGAACCCAGAAGATGATCGAAGCCTTCGCCGCACAGGTCAACAAGGAGAACGAATCCGTGGTCGCCATGTCCAAGACAACGCCTGAGCCGGTCAAGGAATCGCCCATGATTCCGCTGTCCGTGTCATTCGGGCTGATGTTCTCTGGGCTGGGGCTGTGCGGATCGTCCTTCTACCTGATCTTCCGAACGGCACCGCAAGGCAACAACCCATGAGCGTCTTGAACTGGCAAAAGCCGCCCAGAGCAATGTCCGTGGAGTCATGGAAGAGCATCAGCGCTGATGGCGCACCCCCTGGCACCTACACGCCCAACATGAGCCGTGAGGATGCGGCCAAGTGGAACGCCAAACTCTGCGGGCATCGCTCTGGGCATCCTCAAGTCGAGATTCGTAGCAGTCGTGGAGGGAGCCAACTGCTTGTCATCGTGAGCCTGGAAGCGAACATCAAGTATCAGGGGAGGACTAGCCAATGTAACGTGCGGATGAGTGCCAATGGCCCGTTGCACTTCAGCTTCGATGACTGGCAAAACTTAAATCTAGCCATAGAGGAGGCCAAAGAGAAACTAGCCGAACTACAGGGGTAGCCTATGGCACACCCACACCAAACCCGTGAATTCACGGTCGGGGAAATCCTTGACGCTCTTGCCAAGTATCCCCGTGACAAAAAAGTCCTCGTTCTGGGAGCGGACTGTGGAGGCTACGACGTGTGCGTGCAGTCCCAAATCCTAGTGTCAGCCCACGGTGGGTTGATGACGAGCGAGGAAGCCAACCTCTTCAATGGCGATCATGAGTATGCTTGCTCCATGAAGCACGGCGGCAACTACGGAACCGTCAGCAGGGAGCAGTTCGCTCAAAAGGATCGCAAGAGATACGATACGGGAGGCGAACACGCCTATCCTGCCAACTGCGTCCTGATCTTCGGAATCGACCCTGACAACGACAGGGAAAAAATTTAAAAGTTGAAAGGGTCAGAACGTCCACGCCCATGTCACATGAAGGAGTATGTCTCATGTTTGCGACCGAAACCACCTCGTTCCTCAACAATCTGGGCGACTTCAGCCTGGACATGAAGGTGTCCCTGTGGACCGTCCTCAGCGTGATCCTGATGGCCGGCGGCGGCATCTACTTCGTCAAGAAGCTCTGGGCCAGCACGGGCGGCGTGCTGTTCACCTTCATCGGCCACTGCTTCAAGGGCATCGTGAGCGTGATCCCGACCGAGAAGCTGGGCCTCGTCGCCAGCTACCTCGTCGCCGCCGTGCTGTGCGTCTGCGGTCTGGGCACGACCGGCTACGGCGTCTCCACCATGACTCCCAGCCAACCCAAGAACATGCGGGAGGCGGCGCTGGTGAAGGCGCTGGAGATCAAGGAGGACGGCAAGGAAGGCAAGATGGAGATGGTCAAGTACGTCGTGGAGAAGGCCGACGAGAGCCGCTACCAGACGGACATGGAGAGCTACAGCACGACCGTCGCCGCCAGCAAGCCGTTCCTCCCGTCCGGGGCTACGATATCGGGCGGCATCGCTCTGGCGCTGCTGGGCATCGGCCTGATCATCCGCACCGTCCAGTCCGATCCGTGTGGCCGGCGCACGACCTGAAGGGACGGCGCTTGGCACACCGACTACGTCTGATCCCTGCGAGGGTCCAGGGGTGGGGAAAAAACTCCCTGCCCCTGGATTTTTCTCTTGCATTCTAAGAAGATTTCGTGTATGCTTACGGCACGCCCAACGCTGTAACATTGTGTAGGAGAAGTTTACATGTCCGAGACGACGACGACGACGAAGACCTTGACGGAGCAGATCGCCGACCGTGCGTATCTGAAGTTCAAGGCGAGGGAGGAGAAGTGCCAGGGGACGGACGAGTGCCCCCACGGCAAGGACGAGCAGGACTGGCTGGAGGCCGAGAAGGAGATCATGGACGGTGACGATCAGGACTTGACGACGACGACGGGGCAGGTCACGACGGCGCTCCGCCGCACGATGGCGAAGTCGGGAGGCTGATCTATCAACAACTACGAGCGCCCGCTTCCCCGGCGGCGGGCGCTCGTCGGGAGGGAAACCATGACATTCTGGCAGGCATTCGGGAGGTTGCTAATCAGCAAGACGCTCTGGGGATCGCTCTACCTCTGGGGTGTCATCGCTGTCGCTGTTGTCGGGATCGTCACCGCCGAAGACCCTCTGAGGAGGGCTTGCATTCTGATTCCTCTCGTCCTTGCCTTCATCTTTGTTGTCTGCGCCGGCGGCACATGGGTGGGGCTAAAACTTAAAGAGAAAGAGAACAATGGAGCCGATTGACTGGTCACAGTTTCCTCACTTGCACAATCGCATGTACAATTTCTTCGCCGACGAGATTCTAGGCTACGACTGGTGCAGTGAGTCGCAAGAAGCGGACCATGTCAGTGAGGCCAACGCTACAGACGGATACGGGCGGGGCGTTACCTGGGATGACAGGAACGCATCCGCCTTTAGCCTTTTGGGGTGTGTCTACAAACTCTACCGTGGCACTCCCAATTGGGGTATCATCACTCGCTACATGTATCAGGTGTTTCAGGGCGAACTAATGGAGTGGGCGCTACTGGAATTCAACGACAAGCCAGGAAGGACGAAGATGGAGATTCTGGCCTTCCTGAGTCTACACAAGCTATGACAAAACCTTGGAACGATACGACGAAGTGTCTTGACTGTGGAGCGGTGGCCGGGTATAAGAAGGGCGACATGGTTCCCTTCTACATCCACGATGAGTTGTGGAACACCTTCGCCGACACTCACGACGTTCTCTGCTTCGACTGCGCACAGAAGAGGCTGGGCCGTCCGATCACCTGGGATGACATGAAAGAGTGCTTCAGCACCTTCATCATGCAATTGGGGCTGCGAATCGCTCCAGGGAAAGAACAATGAAAGACCTAGCGCTCGCTTTGGGAAGTGCCGTCTGCTTGGGCGTTGCGGTCTACTGTGCAGTGTTGGGCATGTTCAAGTTGGTCATCATTTTCAAACTTCTGCTCGCTTGACATTTCTTCGGCAAGTTCCGTGCCAATCGGGTCAAAAAATCTACTGACCTTGACAAATCCCGGTTTATTTGTTATCATAGATGAAAATGAAGATCGCCTACGGACCTAGAGAATCAATCACCCGCCCCAATTGACTCCGCTCTCAAAGGAGACGAGCGTGGCGACGACTACCATCGAGAGCAAAGAAGTCCTCACCGATGAGGCATCGCCCCTGCCGGACATGGAGCTACTGAACATCGTTGAAGTCTTCAACGTCCCTGGAGTCATGCAGACGGGCAACATCCCACTGCCCGCACCGTTCATGAACCTCAGCAAAGGCGCTCCCCGACATGCGCTGAAACTGAACTTCATGTTCTGGCTACGGAAGGACATCGAGGAGTGGGTGAACAAGATCCTTTACCCCAGACGCCGCAGAAAGTTTAAAGGTTAAAATGAACGAGAGCGATCACTTCTTGGAGATCACCTTCAGCACGGTGGAAGAACGGGAGGAATTCCGCCAAGTGGCCGAGCGGCTTGGACGCAACGAAAACGACCTTGCCCGTGAACTTCTGATGAATTTCGCACAGAAGTTTCAGAGGAAACCCGATGAGCGACAAAGCCAGGAAGGAACGGACGGAGAATCAGGAGCGGACTCTGACCGTCACGTTTGACTCGCCTGAAGAACTGGAGGCGTTTCGGCACGCCTCAGAACTACAAGGATACGATCCCCACGACTTCGCCAAGGCGACTCTGCAAAAACTCACGAAATACCTTGCGGAGACGTGGAGGAAGCAGTATAATACGGAACCGCCCTTTATCAAGAAGAAGAGAACTGCATGATCTGGCATACGAGCGATTGGCACCTGGGACACAAGAACATCATCACCTATGATGGTCGTCCCGACAAGAGCATCGAGGAAATGAACGCCCGCATCATCGAAGCGACCAATCGCTGCGTTGGCCCGGACGATCTGCTCATCAACCACGGCGACATCGCCATGCCCCGGCTCCCTGACCGGGACGACAACGACGCCTACGTCAAATACATCGCCGACCATCTCGCCCAACTGCACTGCAAGAACATCTTGCAAGTCGGCGGCAACCACGACAAGGTCTACGTCAAGGAACATGGCGATTGGGTGCCCAATTGGGCGCTCTGGGACTTGTTCGCATGGCAGAAACAATGCCAGAAGTGCCGCCGCATCGTCAACAAGAACAAGGTCAAGCGCCTCGTTGACGGGTGCCCCTTCTGCAAGGCCGGCGGTGACGGGAACTTCTGGTACAACTCCATTGAGGGTATGCACCCGATGGGGCTGGAACTGAAGCTGACCCGCAAGATGATCCATGAACACAAACTGCCTGAGTGGGCAGAGGGCGTCATGGTCGTCTGCGCTCACTACAGCCATCGTGTCTGGAACAAGAGCCATCGTGATCTGCCCGGCAAGCAAATCGGGCGGTCTATCATGCTCTACGGGCACAGCCACGGTGGATTGCCGGGCATGAAGAACAGTTTCGACGTGGGTTTCAACATCCACAACCGCCCGCTCTCGCTCGCCGATATCCTGTCCAGTATGATGCCCACGCACAACACGACGGAAATCGGTCAGGTCACGTTCGATCACCACCCCGGCGATGAGGACAAGTAACAAACTTAAATTCGCCCGTCAAGGAGGCCGATATGGCAGGACAGTCTGTCAGCATCACGATCCCGCTCCACATCACGATCAGCCTGGGTCAGCCGGTCGTGACGCAAGGCAATGGGCTGCACTTTCAGGTGCCCGTGGACGTGCCCGTTGCCCAGCCCGTCAAGCATTGCGGCTGTGGCCCCAACGAAGAGTGTATGCGCTGCCAGAACGGGGGCGTCAGGTGGTGCGGCTGCAAACTGCCCGGCCAGACGTGCGGTCGCTGCGAGAAGAAGTGTGCCTGTCGTGGCGGCGAGGTGTGCTACGAGTGCAAGCCGCCCTTCGGCTCCGTGCAACTGAGGTGAAACATGGAGATTTACACGGCACTGATGCTGCTCAAGGGCGCTTCGTTCTTCGCCGCCCTCTACCTCACGATGGGTTGGTTCATCAAGATCGTGAGCCTGCTGTCAGACACCGCCAAGCCCCAGCCCATCACTCAGACGCACACGCTGTTCGTGGCGATCTGCTGGACGCTGTTCCTGCTGTGCTGCATCTGCCCG
>JACCDR010188850.1_pt1 | contig 25823 bp, 59 predicted proteins | sample 7446431 | NCBI WGS metagenome assembly JACCDR01 (sample SAMN15323443, study PRJNA562643) | freshwater metagenome | isolation source: river surface water | place: USA:Blue River Watershed | collected 2017-08-17 | reverse complement strand
TCTCTAATATGATGGATTCCCCTGCTTCAAAGTTTAAATGATTAACGCTGGAATATAGGAGTTTTTGGGTTGGCATGGTTTACTTTTTTTCCTCAGGTTGTTATAGTTTCTTCTTTTTCCGCGCAAATGAAGGTACGGTGTAATACTCCAAAAAGGTAATATCCCGGCATACGTCCGTAACCGATTCCTTTCCAGGAACAGGTTTTGCAATAATCCAGGCAATTACCGAAATGATTGGTTTTAATCATTTGCTCGGAATTGCAGATTTCACACTTGTAACGCTTAAAAGAGTGTTGCATGTTTTTCTTTCCTTTTCATGCGCGCCGGGTATTGAAGTAAAACCCTTTACAATCGGCGTGCTTGTGAAGAATGGTGCGCATAACTCCTACCGTCCGTTGTGTGCCTGACGTTTTACAGGTTTTGCAGGACCAAAAGAGATCATAATGTTTTCCCGTCATTTCCCAATTTTCGAGTTTGTCCAGGAATTTCTCTTGCTTTTCGCGAGTTGTCATGGCTTACTCCTTTTCCTCGATTTTCTCACGTTTCGCGGTTGTCTTATCCTTCGTGACTTTCCAGCTTCGATAGTAAAGGCTTTTCCTGATTGCATCTTCTACACTGTAAGCCTCAACAGTAACGGTTCGCGTGGTAACTTCGGTAACAACGAATTTCTTGAGTTTCATGATTCGCTTCCGTCCTTGCTGCGCACCGTTGCGCCGACAATTAGACATTATCAGAACCCCAAAAAATGGCTAGGTAAAAATATATTTTTTGAGGAGAATTTGTTTTGCTGCGCCGTAGGTGCGCATAGCATTCTGTAAATGCCTATAGGACGCATGAGAATCGCCTATAAACGTTTTCTAGGTGCGGCGGGTAGGAATGCTTAGGATTAACTAACTTTGCTTGCTGCGCCTAATCCTGACGCGTATCGGGACACTTGCCATTCCTCATTTCTCTTTTGTACGGCAACGGTGCGTCTGCCGTCCGCTGATACCTCGATTGTGAATGTCCCGAAACCGTCATAACTTTCCGGAAGCTTGACGGTATAGATGGAATATTGATCTGTCAGGTTTTCGGAAGTAAAAGGGATTTCGATTGCTTGCAATGCTTCCGTGATCATGCCGATGGTATCATCACTTGCAAGGATAAGGGAAATATCCCCGTTATTCTCGTTTTCCCAATTACCCAAACCTTTAAAGTTTTCGATAAGTTTCTCGTTTTGATACATTTCAAAAAACTTATCGGACATAAGGAATTGACCAGAAACAGTAAGCTTGACAATACGCATAGAAAAACCCCGTTTGAAAGAAAAAGGATTATTCTAGTTGTTTTTTGTTTTTTATTCTTCGTCGATTTCTTCGTCTTCCTCAGAATCTTCGAATTCTTCGGAATACTCCTCATAAGGGAAATAAACGATAATGTCGTAACCCATGGAATCCTGACGCATGCTGCGAAAGGCATTGGAAAGAATATCCGCAGTCGCTTGCGGATCCTCAGAACGGGCAACGGAATCAAAGATACCTGAAAGGAATTGATTAAACTCCCCGATAACAACCCCTAAGCAGTTTTTTCCATACATGCCGCGTCCGCTATAGGAGCGACAATCAAAACCGGCATCTTCGATAATCTGTTGCAGGGTAGCCATTTCGTTTTAACCTTTCGTGCGCACCTTGCGCCTGACAACTAGACATTATCAAATAAGGTCGAAATTGGCTAGCGAAAATTAATTATTTTGGATTTATCTTATAAATCAATAGGTTACCATCGGGTAAGACAAGCCAACCAACCCTTAAGGAAATTAATCAATTCGGCTTCGCTACCTGTAATCAGCGTTTCTAGGTGCGGTTCGTCCGTTACGGGATCCGCGCCTGTAGTATTGGTTAGAACGTAATACTTCAATTTATTATCGTAATAATAATCCAAAGAAATATACTTTTGCTGTTCTTTTTCGGCTTCCTGATTAATCAGGCTAATCATGAAAATGATTTTTTCGCTTCGTCGCATGGTTTCAACTCCTTAAGCAACTTCCAGGAAATTACGCTTATACTGATTCCATTTACGTTGTTGCAGGTAGGGAAACGCTGCGGTAACGATAGGCGACGCAAGCAAGCGGAGAAACGAAACAATAATGTATTTCCAGATTTTGTACTGAATAAAACAAAAAACTGGAAACCAGATAAACCATGGGGTTGCGTAAACGAAGGTTCCCCAAATGGCTGTAGCAAAAAGAAACATGTTCGTCTCTCCTGTTATGCCTTTACTATACCCCTAAAATTTAATTGTGCAAGTAAAAATCCTATTTTTTAGGTCGATTTTTAATTTCCGTAAGCATAATAATAGTTTACCGCGTCGATTTCGTATGATAACCGCAATTCGGCAGAATCAGGCGCGGTATGGTAATCAGTCTCCTTGACCAATTCACCATTAATGTAAATGGACATAACCGAACCTTGCCAAGTAGCTTCGATTTCGTCGTTTTCCGCACCTTCAATGTTTTCGTGTGCCCAATTTTGAACGGTTTCCATGTTTTTAAACCTTTCCTGGAATGTCGATAACGAAAGTAACCCCGTAACCTGACAGCCACACTTGCGACGCGGTATCAACCGTTACCCGCCAACCGAAAATCTTGAATTTCTTCATTTAATTAATTCCACGCGCTGTAAGCAGTGAGGATATTAACCGCGATAACCAAAGTAAACAACATGACGTTTTTTCCTTTTGTGTTAATCGTCCTTGCATAAAGACATTATCAGAAAGGGAAAAAATAGGCTATCAAAATTCTATTTTTCTAGGTCGATTTTTTAACGGCGTCCGAGCCGATAGTAATCTCCACCTTGCGCCGCGTTCTTACCCTCAACCGTCATGCTAATGGCGCCGGCCTTATTCGCCTTAAGGAAACCGCGACTAATAAGCGATTGAATTTCCTCAGACTTGATACCGCGCAAGTAATCCTTGCGGCCGGCGCTTGTCAGGCGAAAAACCGCCAGAATGTCTTTTTCCCGTTGCGTCACGTCCGAAGGTGCGGGCAGATACTTCGCCACGTTGGCCGGATTAACGTATACATGCGCGAAATTGCCACGGCCACCAGATTCCCCGGAAATTGCCATAAAATCGACAGGCAATGGCATTGACTTATCCAGGTTATCCACAAGATTGGCAGGATTAAACATATTCGAACCGCCCCACGATCCCGTGCGTTGCTCGAATTGCCCGGTTTGCAGGTTAACCAGAATAAAGTAACAACGGTTGCCCTGCATAGGATTCCCCTGCATACTGACAGTTTCACGCGTTTCGACGGAAATGTCTTTCTTCGCATAACCCAAAGAAGAAAGCGCTTGTTGGACGGCAACGGGAAGTGAAGCAACCTGGACATACATAACCAAACCCCTTAGGTGTAACTGTTACCTGACATATAGACATTATCAGAACCTAAATTAATTGGCTATGGAAATTCTATTTTTTTGGTGTGATTATTCTGCGAAGGTATCAGCCGCAAGATCCCGGCGCAGATCACGCTTAAGCTTGCGACGCGCATAACGCCGCGCCTTTTCGACCTTATCAATTTGCTGGCAGCAAGGGCAATCCACGCCACCGAAACCGTAACACTCGCCAACCGCAATCTTAAAAACGTCTTTTCGTGCCATGATGCAAACTCCTTTTTGTTTTGTTTGCTGATACGTGAAAATATACCCGCGTAGGTGCGGACGGGCTAGGGAAACTGCTACGCAAAAATTGTTTTTTTGCTACGCAATTTATTCCTTAATGATTCCCATAATTTAACTACCCAATATGAAAAGTTTTCATTTTGATATTTTTCCTGATTTAAAATTACACAATAAAAACAATAGGTTACGGTTGGCATAGTGTCTGCAATGTATATTGCGTTAACCGATTGCAGGAACCCAAATTAATTTTATCCAAATTTGGGACGTAAGCAGTAGGTTAGACACAACGGTTACTGAGGAGTTTTTACCATGACGACGCTTGTTAACATGTTCCCGGTTGAGACTGTCAAGGATTCGGAAAAGGTTGTTTTGATCCAGTATTTCGCTAAGGAGTGTGGCGCGTGGATTACCTACGACGTTACGACGCTGGATCAAAAGAAGATTATCGAGTCAACTAAGAACGTGATCGCGGCGAAGGGGTATCAGGCGCGAGTGTGGGTTAAGCCTAGCTAATCCAGAAACAAAACGAAAAAAGGAAAAAACATGTTTACGAAGAACATTCAGAAGAATCACGAAAAGATTTTGGATCTGGCGATTGCTAAGCTTTCTAAGGCTATTGACGCTGGCGACGCTAAGGCGGTTAAACAGGCACAACTTGACGTTGTAGTGTCCGCAGCATCGATTGACCAATGGGACGCGGCGCTTAAGGGTTTGAAGGATTAATAAGAATTCGTTAGATAGAATATATTAATATTATTCTTCTTCTTTCTTTATTCTCTTCATTTCCTTTTGTTTAACGGATCGCTTGTCGGCTCGCAATGCGCGCCTGATACTGGCGCGATTAGCGGATCGGTTGGTTGCCCGTCCGTGTTTTACTTTTCCATACACGTAGGTAAATCCATCGTCATTTAATTGACGGATTCCTAACATTTTTCGGAATTCAGGAGTTTTTGGCATTTCTTACTTTTCAAATTCTTTTGGAATTACTTGTCTTACACTTATAGATACGACTTTGCAAATGTACCCGGCTTTTCGTGTAAGACGTTGCGCTTGCATCGCTTCCTTGTATTTGTCAAAAACTTGATCTAGCAGGTATTTTTCACCATGCAGAACATAAAGACAATATTGCCAATGTTGCATTTTACAGGATCTCCGTTGTAAGCATCTTCTTAGGAATGCGGTATAGCTTCCCGTCCGCGTTGCGTCCTACGAATGGCGTCACACTCTCAACCGTCAAGATCCAGCCATTGGTAAGCTTGACGCGGCAACCTACCTGCAACCGGCGCTTAAAGGAAAGGGTTGCATCCTTTTGTGACAAGTAAACAAGCCTTTCCGTGCGCCATTCCTTCGCCTGAACATTGTCAGGGCAAGGCACCTTCGCAATAAAGGAATCGGGACAATTATAATAAAAAGGATGCTCGATTTCGCTGATTCCCTTATAACCCCAGCAATTCCCGTCTTTCTCCAAAAGAAAGACTGAAAGGAAAGGCACGTTATCATTGCCCTTCACGATTGCCCACATTTCCTTGCCTGAAACCTTATGCTCAATAATCGGATAATCCACAACGATCCGATTAATAATGTCGTTCTTCGTTTTGCAGGAAAGCACGAAATCCCAACCCATAACGCAAACTCCTTAGGTGAACGGGATCAACTATGAATATATTAGCACAAAATATCTTATTTTCAAGGTGAATTATCCATTTTTACAGGCGCGTCCAACCCATAGACGCACACAAATATGTGTTTTCATCGATAACGACAATATCGCCAACGCTCATAGAAGTATGAGTAAGGCCGATACTGTCAAGATAAGCGTTTGTCTCCTTAGAATGAATACCCGGCCAATCTTGAAAGCGCGTAAAAAGAATTTCCTTATCTTCGATATTGGTATGACAAAGCAATATATGCGTCTTATCCAAAGAATGCATTTTGTTCGGCTTTCTCGCCCCGATCATAGATGCAAAATCTGAAAAATGCGCGTCTCTGGCGTACTCCTCACGGTAGTACCACACTTGAACCGATCCCATGGGAAAAAACTTTTCCATAAAGAAACGGTTACCTGTAAGGAAAGATTCAAACTTTGTTGCATCGCCATCCTTCAGGTAAAGATCCCATACGATGCGAGTAGCACGCCAAATAGGCGCACCGTCCGTTTCCGCCAACATTTTGTTAATGTAACGGTTGACGCGATCCCCTTGACCATCGGTGCGATACGCTTGCCACGTAGAAAGAAGAGTTTGCATTGACTAACCCCTTTCAGGTTAAGATTAATCATACCCGAAAAAATATACATTTCAAGGGGAATTTTGGGTTATTTTATTATGGTAACGGCATTCTTTCCCCGCTGATACCCAACGCAAACACTTCCCGTAGGTGCGTCCGTCCGCTGTCACATTCGGCGCTTGACAAGTATAACCCTTAAGGATTTTCGCGTCTTTCTTATTAAAAAAAGAAAGTATGTCTTTGATAAATTCCATTGTTTTTTACTCTTCTTCGGAATTAAGCGAAGCTTTCAGATCTTCAAGAGAAAGATCGTCATTCTCTTCCGTGCAATTATCCAAAGAAATACCGTCATTCTCCAATTCATCGGTAAACCGGCGAACAAGAGTTTCTACGGCAAACCAAGTAAGCAGGTTTTTAAACTGATCCATGCTTCCGACGTTTTCCGCGCCATTCAAGCAAGCAATAAAACCCACGATGTTATCGGTTTCCCCATAACTCTCCATTTCCTCATTAACCAGATCCCAAATTGCTTCTTCATGCTCGTCATGGAATGCCACGGTATCGCGGTAATAAATCAGGCGACCAACCGCGCCGCTCCCGCAACCGCCATAGTTGACGTTAACATAGTTTGAGCGTGGAACAACCGCCTTAACCGCCGCAATAAGCTTGTCGTCATGATAGCTGGCCATCGTCAACCCCTTTTGTTTCCGGTTTTCCTCAACCGATAAAGAAATCATACCGCAAAATTTATATTTTTCAAGTCAAATTTTACTGATTATTGATTTCGATAAGTTGATCCATAACTTTCTGGAACAATGAAGCATCGTCGCACGTTTCCGCGCCGCGATTGTGGCCGCGTACGTCACACCAAAGATCATCACGCTTGTGATCGGGATCTTCAGGAAAGAAAACGTGCGTTAACTCATGGACTAGCCCGGATTTCCACAACTCTTCGGGATTCTCCAATTCTGCGAAATTCGCACCCTTGCTATTCAGGACGTCAACCGTTGCAAGCGTCATGGTATGATGTTTGCTTTCCAGGACGTTACCCGGGATCCAGGTTTCTGTTAGCCCGTAGCAACCATAAGCCGACAACTTGCAGGGGAAGATTGCAGGAACAATCTTAACGTTTAGATCAACGTTGTCGTAAACTCCATCAAACCCGTTTTGTCCTGCAATTTGACGGTAAACGGAAATAACATCCATAACCGGGCTATGCATTGCAGCGTCAGAAACCTTGATATTGTCCCGTCCGCAAGCCGCACTAGACACCAGAAGAATAAAGAAGTTTAACCGTTTCATTGTCGTTGTCCTTTTCTCAACCGTTATGATTATCATAACCCCGATTAGGGAAACTGGCTAGGAAAAAAGTAATTTTTTGGACGGAATTCTAGCGGACGTTGCAGGTAACCGGCGCACCTATAGAACGTGCTACGTTGCCCTAGAACAGGCGCACGGTATCAGGTAGGGGAAAGGTAAGGGGTAGCGTGCGCGGACGCGCCTACAGACTATCAACCGTTTCTAAAGGCAAGCCAACCGTGTAACACTTCCTCAAAATAGATAGACCCGTCGCTTTCACAATCGCGCACGAAAGCTTCATAATCGAAAGTAACATATCGGCGCACGTAGCTAGGCACACCAGAAAGATCCAGATTCCCGAAATTCTCGAAATGCTCGCGCGCCCAATCTTCTTTGGAATCAAACTTTCCTACATAATTCTCAGAAATCCAGGTTTTCAAACCCGAAGGGTCGGCATCGCTAAGGATTTCCATGGAAACCTTTACAACGTCCGAATCGTATTGTTCAATCAAATCCATGATTTCCGCCGCATCCATGGGAGACTTCAAATCGTTGGGACGGACGGAACCAAAGTCGTCTGACAATTCCACGACAGTAGCGAAATCCGTGTCACCTTCGCAACCGTGGGATTCCTGGAAAGCCGTAACTTGCTCGCAAATGTAGGAATCTGTCAGGTCGGCGCGGATAAGGTGCGTCTTGTCGCACGCCGCACTACACTTAACCACAATGTAGTGATCTGGAAACGTCAAAACGTCGTTTTCGTCATGCGTGACAAGCGTTTTGCGAGGAAAAAGATTGATAACGTCAGCCATTGCAAACCCCGTTTTGTTTAGGTGTCTGCATTATTATAAACCCAATTTTATAAATTGGCCATTAATTTTTTAGGGTTTCTTTAATGCGGCATACCTACGATCCATCGTTCGGTAGGGTTGAGACCGCAACCTAATGCCGTCCAACCTGTAACCGCATTCTGCGCACCTTCATCGCTCCATAGCGCCGCGTCCGCATGGTTTAGATCTCCATCGCCTAAGACGCGGTAACGCAATGCGTGTAGCAATTCGTGCGCAGCCACGGTTACACCTACGCATAAAGAGTTTTCCATTCCGGTGAAATTATAACCGGAATTCGTATTTATTGCCATTTCCCCATTGTAAGTGACTCCCCAACAAAAATGTTCTTTGGGATCTTCTTCGTCCTTACATCCATCTACAGGGGTTAGCTTGTCGTCTACAAAAATCATCCTGAAATGTCCGTTAGTGTAGGCATCGTGGATGTTTTGTGTAGTATAACGAGAATCGATAAAAGGTAGGATAAACGCTACCGTTGTAAGCAGACCCGAAACGGATTCCCTGTCTATCTCTTTTTTCGAGCGATTAAAGATTTCTACACCTGAAACCGAATACAAAGATTTTTCGGTTTTCTTAATTTGCCAGGGGTAGGACGTTTCCGCATATGCTTGCCCGACACAAGCGCTTGTCGGATACGCGCAAGCAAGGAGAGTCAGGTAAACGGCGCGGTTTTTCATAGGCTACACCATAGCACGCATTTTCAGGCGCGCAAGTTTTACGGGATTTCAAATAGAATGGGGGGCCTAAGCCCCCCATTTTCTCCTTTCGCGTCGCTTACTTAGCCTTGCGAACCCTCGCTAGCTTGCGCCGGAACAGTCAAGGTAAGCGTCTTACGCGGACGGCCCGGGCCGCGCTTGACGATAAGCGGCGCAGCCTCAACCGGCGCAACCGGCAAAACCTTGCGCGGACGTCCGGGACCACGCTTGACCGGCGCAGCCTCAACCGCAACCGGCGCAGCCTCTACAGGCGCGGCAACCGGCGCGCTAGCTGGCGCATCCACGGTTGCGAGCACAAGCCCGCTATTGTCCTTGCGCGGACGGCCACGGCCACGCTTGGCCGCATCCTTGATCACTGCAACATCAACCTTGCGCGGACGGCCAACGGGGCGCTTTTCCACGCTAGGCGTTGCGGGCCGAACCATGGTAACCTCGCAATCCTTGATCGTCGCGGCGCGCAAACCGGCCTTCTCAGCCGCCGCACCGTACACGTAATCAAAACTCACGGTAGCAGTGTGATTCTTCTTAGAATACGAAGTCTTAGCCTTCGCCGGAAGCTGGCCAACCACACCCGCAACAAACCGCGTCAAACCGCTGTCATTGCTGAAAGGATCCTGCGGAAGATTCTTAAACGTGACATTCAGAGTAAACATTGTGATTTCCTTTTCTTTTGCGCATTGGTTATTCCGTTGCGCGTTTGTTATGTGTTTACTTTACCGCAAAAAATCTATTGGTCAAATAAATCGACAGGCAAAAGTCTTTTTTTTCATAACGTATTGTTACCATTTAGATTTTCCGAAGCGCTGCAGAAACCGCTAGGACGCATATAATGATGGATCGCTACACAGTTATTCAGTAAGGAAAAGACCTACATCGGTTGCATTATGATTTATCGAAAATTGACTTGAAAATGCCAACCAGAAAAAGTATATTTTGAGTATGAATTGACGGCGCAACGGATGCGCCAGTTAACCGGGAGTAAGGGCGTTATGGCACGGCAAACATTCTTTTGCGACCGCTGCAAACAGGAGAAAACGCACGATAGCGAGTTTACAACGGGCTATGGTGTTACTCTTGACAACGAAAAGCATTGTTTTCAATGCTGCGCAGAAATCGATGCTGAGGAATTGGAGAAATCCGGAAAAGGTTTCTTCTACCTTTCGAAGAATTTGGATGGTTCCTGGAAAGTTACGAATTGGCCGGGTACCTTCAAGGTTCCTGTTCAGAATATCCGAATTTCGGATCATAATTTTGCGGGTAGGAATGGCCGGCGTGATGTATGGTTTAACTGGCATGGCTCACGTTGGCACGGCGTCAATATTGGAGATAATCAGATTGTTAGGGTTAAGCGTATAAAGTCTGTTTGAAAGGAAAAGAGAAATGCAGGTTACGATTTACACTTATGACGTTTGGGGTAACGAAGACGACGGTTTTGACGTTAACGACGTCTTTACATATGGCACCTACGATCTTGAAGATGCCAGCGACGAAGGGATCATAGCGTTTCTTAACGAGCATTTCTTTAAGAACGCGCAAACGTTGGAGACAATCAATCTAGACAACCTGCAACAAGACACTTTGTGGATTGAATTGGAGCAAGCCGACAACGGGAAACCGATTGGCCGCATTGTGGCGAAGGACGAAGGGTAAACAGTTTATCCACGGAATCAATAGAATACCGTTCTTTATCACAAACATTATAAAACATTGTTTTTATAGTGTTTATAATAAAGAAGAAATAATAAGAATTTTCGGAATCGCAAATAAAAAGGCGCTATAGAAATATAAAGTTTGGTTGCTTTATTTAACGGTATCTGGTAGACTTCTTTAGTTGTTGATTGACGTGACGCTTTAAGCGTTTTTCAGTGAAAGGCAGGTTTTCAAATGAGCAAGGGAACGGATAATCTTCAGGCGCAAGATCAAGTTGTTGAGACAATCACAAGCGACAACGTTTTGTCATTCCTGAAGACGAAGGCTAAGCCTGTAGTTGACTTGAAGCCGCGATTTACGACGGGTATCGAAAGCATTGATAAAATGTTTACGTCGCGTAGCGGTTCAGGCATGAAAGCCGGGAATTATATTCTCGCGGGCGATCCAGGTTGCGGCAAGTCTACGATGGCTTTGCACATTCTCGATTCTATGAAGGCATTGGGCCACGTTACGGTTTATCTCGCTTATGAGGGAAAGGACCAAATTTTCGAGGTAATGAATCGTCTTGGAATCCAGAATATTCCAAGCGTGGTTGACGAAACGGATGGAATCATGCCTGACGCGGATTCTATCTGCACGTTTGTCGAAATCCTTGCTGAGGGTAACCGCAAGGCGAAGAATAAGAAACCGCCGGTTATCGTTATCGACGCATTGAAGAATATCAATGCGGGCAACGGTAGCACGGTAGGACGCCGACAAGCGATCCAAATGCTGACGCCAACCGTCCGCGACAATGACGTTATCATGATTTACGTTGGCCATGTTAGCGCCGAAACCAGGGGTAAGAAAAAGAAGAAAATCCAGGGTCCGAGCGAAATCCTTGAATTGTGCGATACTTCGATTTTCTTTATTGACGTGACGCCGGCTGAGGAAGCTGGTTTGCGCGACAGTCGCGAGATCACGCTTAAGATTGAGAAGAATCGGCACGGTCCCGTTAGGGAGTTTGAAGGGTTTCTTCTGACAGAAGACGGGTTTGTCTTCCCGGACGATAAGAAGAACGTTTTGTCAGACGACGATCTTGACATTATCGAGGAATAATAAGAATTACGGAAAACGCTTACGTCACAACAACAAATAGAATAGCGCCTTTTCTTTTTTCGCCTGATTCCAAAAGATTCCTTTGACATTCGCGGCGATCCCCTCTATGCAGCTAGCCACGTAGCAAGCTGACAGAAAGGGCGGTTGTAATGACCCTTCTAGACCTATACCGTATGGTCGCCAATGACCTTAGCTTACATAGCATTCCTTTTTCCCTGGAAAACGAACAATTCAAAGTAAGCATCGGCAAGAGAAATTTCACGATTACGATTATTACCGAGGGTAATAACTCTTTAAAGGCTAACTACAGCCTTATAGAAGATAACGGTAAAACAATTTATGAAGGATGCATAAGAATTCTTTTTATTAAGAAGCTTGTTGATATAAAAAGAGATTACGCTTTAGTCGAATTGAAGAAAAAAGAAGAAGAAATAGATATTGCGGCTTTTGTCAGAAAAAAAAGAAAACCGAGAAAAAAGAAAGCTGTCAAGGAATCCTTTACACCTGAACCACTAGACGCAAGCGACGCGTTAGACCCTGCCGAATGCCCTGTAAGCGTTACGCGCCGTCGCTTCAAGGGGTAGACCTATGGCGATTAAGAAAAAGCATCCTAAGCCAATCCTACGCATTCTGGTAACGCGCGAAGACTATGAAGCACTATGGGATCGGGTCCGGGATCTGGATAACGCCAGGGTAGCGCTAGAGCAAGCGTTAGGTAAACTGAAAGCTACCGTGGAAAAATAAAGTTGCGCATTAGGTAAACCATGATAAAATCATTTCATGGTCAAAAGATACGTTTTGTTTGCCAAGATTGCATGGTTTGGCGGATGGGCGTTTTTATTTTACGTGGCATCGTATATGCTAGAAAATAAAGCCCGCACGCTTTACGATCATGCGTCCAAGTTGGATCAACAGTATGGAGACATTTTAACAAGCAATTTGCGCCGGTTGGATCCGCATGATCCTACCCGCAATAAGCGACACTTGCGCGTTATTCGATAGTTCCTTTTCCATTGCAAACCGGACAAGACGGGTAATGCGCGTCACCTAAGTAAAAATCGTAAGCTTTTCCATTGCAGTAACCGCATTTTGTTAAGCAAATCGTGACAGGTCGCTTAACTATAAAAATCTCCTTTCTTCTTTTTTCCAGGTCTTCGCGCCTTTTTCTTTTTAATTCTTCAGCGTCGAAATCCATGGTCTTTATCATTTCCAGGGCTTTTTTGTATCGTTGTCTTCGTGAAAGCATAAAGCTTTTATAGCAGACAAAAGTATGGAAAGCAAGTATATATGGGTATGAACGATTACCATATAAACATCAATACTGTAACAGCCGATCTTTTTACGGCAGCCTTAGAAGGTTTTAATTCTGAACATATCTCTTTTTATAAGCTAGTAGCTGGCGATAGCGGTTACTCCATCACCGATGGAGACGACGGCACAATGTGTCAAGGCACCCTGAGGGAATGCGCTTTCTGGTGGAATGGGATGCTTTTCGGCATCGTTACCGGGCAAGCGAACTATTCAGAAGAAGAGACTAAGTAATTTCCTAATTTTATTCCTTGCATTTCCTAACCCGTATGCTATTCTTTTTGTATGAAACAAAAGAAATGGCTCGGATCACTTCCCAAGTGTGACATTTGCCAGAAAAAGCCAATCGGCTTTTTTGTGGACGGCATGACGCGTCATGGAACTACATGGGCGATCATGTGTCCGCAATGCTTTGAAACGCATGGGCGGATGATTGGCCAGGGTTTCGGGCAAAAGTATGATGCGGTTACTCTGGAAAAAGTGAAAGGGTGACAAATGACAAGATTTCCGAAAATCAAAAAGATTACTCTTTTGTTGGCAGAAAACACGACAGATACGGTTTTTGTATTTACTAATTTTCCATCACCAATGCCGAAAGTCACGCCACAATCATTAATCCTGGAATTTAAATGCGCGCATGGATCCGGGCGTCGCTATATCCAGGAAAATTTCGGTTGCGAGCCTGACGAAATCATCGATACTCGAATTATCGATGCTCGCCTATAATCAATAGCAGTAAACGAGGTAAATCATGAGTGACGATTATTTCTTAAAATGTCCGGGTTGCAAGTCAATTAGCGGAGGTTTTTTTTCTAAACATTTAATAAAAACGTGGTCTACACCTGAAGGAATGCTAAAAGAGACAACCGCTAATAGTGAAACTGTCAGCATGTATGCAATTGAATGCGATGATTGTGATTATTTCAAGGATATATCAGATTACGTGAGGGAATCCGAGAAAAAGAATCTCTCTCTTACAAAATTGTTAGTGAGAGATTATTACATGTTTCCGTTGTCTGACCTGTGTCCGCAAAACGAGAAAAACGAGCCGGAAGAGTAGCGATCACAAAGACTTGCGCGCCTGTCCCTGCTATGGTATACTAGAGCGAAGGAGATAAACGCATGTATGCCGATCCCGTCGTTATCAACCGTTATCCCCTGATTACCCGTTCTGAGGTATTCGAGTTTATCCGGTTTGCCATAAAAAGCAACGGTCTGAATCCTGACGATCCTCGATACCGGGTAACCGTGGAATGGTCCGAACGAATGACGCGCGCTGCAGGGACGGCAACCTATCAGCTAGGGCTTATCAAGCTTTCCACGAAATTGCTGCCACGAAGCACGCCAGAAGATCAACGGCAAACGGTCATTCACGAAGCGTGCCATCTTATTTCTTTCTGGAAATATGGGGAAGCTGGAACAGGGCACGGCCATTACTGGAAAGCTTGCATGCGGGCATGCGGCCTTGCGCCGCGCCGATGCCATTCGATTCCACGCGCCGGCTTACGTCGCGGACGCACGCAAGCCGTGGTGTACAATCGGGTTGAAATTCAGAAAACTCAACCGGAAACTTTCGCTTTTCGTTGTAATTGTAAAAAATACACTTTCAGCGCTGAACGCGTCGAAAAGGTATTGAAAGGGGAAACGACATTACGTTGCAAGCGATGCGAATCGCAGATTGTGGCATGTGCAGGTTAATCATGGAAATCGCAGGAAAAGCAGCGGAGATTTTGAAAGCGAAGGAAATCAGGAAACGACGAGAAGCTGTCATTACCTGGATTTTATTGCAGCGTGAGGTAATGTGCGACGATATGCTTCAGTCAGACTGGAATGGTTTGACTAAAGAGGAAATCGAGGACGGCTTAGATTACGCTGCTAACATTTTAAAGAAGGAAGTTAAATAATGTTTGTCGTGGATATGGAAACAGAAGAAGGAAACTGGAAAACCTTGGATTACATCATGGAAATGCCATTCCAGGGAATTAATAAAATCCCTATCATTCCAGCATTCCATGAACTGCGCGACGCTGAGAAATACGTGGCTTTACTTGAAAGCGTAGCAACTAAGAAGAATTACAGAATTAGGGAAGTAGCGTTATCGCAAAAATCTATTATACCTACCGCAGAGGTTTGAAAAATAATGAAAAGCATCACAGTTAAAGATTTAGCGACATTGTTAAAAACAGAAATTGAAGCCAATCGGATTAAAGGTGTACCACCGCGACGTGTTAAAAAGCCATTAAACTCTTATAAGTCTTTAGCACGTAAATTATTGAAAGATATGGCAAAAGAAGGAACATTTAGCGTATCAGGAAATAAAGAAAAAACCTATACGCTTATTTCTTCAGCCAACCCTGAATAACGTTTTCATTCCAGAATTCCGCGACTTCTTTTATATCGCTGGAACTATTCACTTCTTTTTCTCCGTCCATCAAAACCCATAGCTCCGACAGGGACACGTCAACCGGCGCGGACGGCTGCGCAACGGGTTGTGGCGCTTCCTGCGCTGCTATGCGAACGGGTCCGGTGAGACCTGGCGCGGCCTTATCGGGATCGTGTACTCCCCACACGAAGGGCACGTTATCCTCTTGTGGAATGTGCGGCGCGTCCGCTATAGGCGGGTTAGCTTCCTCGCCAAAGCCAGGATCAACCTTGCTAGGCTCTGCTTTCTCGATTGTGTAGTTTGTTTCAAATTCCTTATTAAACCGGGTAACCACGTATTTAAAAGAACGCTCGGTAACCTTATCTATGACGATTCTAAATTTACTTGGATCTGCAGACATTTGTTTTTTCTCCTTTTTATGAGCTATACATAGCAAATTTGTTTGCAATCGGTATGCAATTCTGATATTTTCTCCGCATGACAGAAACACAGTATCCACCATTGGGACCATTTCAGAAACGCTTTCAACTAGACGACAGAGTGCGATTTATCAAGGCTATTGCAACTATCGAGGGAACAGGAACCGTCTTAGCGCGGGCAACAGAAGGCATCCTTGACCAGTATATCGTTTTACTGGATAATCCCCTTCCTGAAAGAAAAGCGCTCTTACTGCCTAGTAGTGCTTTAGAAAAAATTTAACGCTTGCTTTCTTTCTAGGTCTTTGCTAGAAAACTTTCATTAGGAGGTTTTCTATGCTTGACCGGAAACGTATTGATAGAGCTATTTTTTCCAGCCGTATTGTATTTCTTTTGGCATTCGTAAATTTTATAATTTTTGCGGGTATTTTTATTAATTCTGTTTTGACTAGTTCAAATACGGTTCCTATCACTTTATTAAATACGGGTTTGACGCTTACCGTTTTATTAAGCGCTTTCAATCAATTACATGTTTCCAAGCTGGCGCGGCTAGTCTATGACGCACAACGGTTACGCCAAGCGCCATCTACCTCGGAAAATAAAATGCATGTGCGCGCTGCCACTAGAGCGCCGTCCGGGTAATTAAAATCCCTTTATATTTCGCAATGTTCATTGTCATGTAGGTACCCGAATGCCTACGATTGCCATTCCAAAATGCTTCTAATTTAGTGGCATTAAAAACAATTCTTTCATTGCGCTCCCTGTAAGTCGATCCTTTCGGCATGTAAGTTATTAAAGCATCTTTTATTCGTAAAACCCGTTCGTCAACATACGTCCGTTTAGCGGGAACAATTATTAATTGCTGAATTTCCGGATGATGCTCGGCCATGTGAAGTGCGACAAGTGCATCCACGCCCGTACATGCACCGGTGATGTATAGCTCTGCATTCTCTTCTTTTATAATTTGATTACACCTAGTGATTACCTTGCGCTCTTGTGCAGGGGTTAGCTCCCTATGGCCAGTAAATCCGATCTTCTTTCCCATGTAGATTTCCTTGCGGACGTTGTTTGATCTGTTAAACTAAGATCAATGCCTCTCAATACGAAAGGGTTTCTCCAATGCCTCAGACTTTCTTTATTAACGGCAACAATAGCTCCCTTGAGACGTTTATGTATAAGAACCATTTGCTTGTCGAGCTAAGCGATGGTTGGCACGTTTTCAATTTTTTTGGGATCAAATATAACGAGGATCCTTTTCTCGATATGGATCACGCCAAGCATTGGGTCGATATGGATATAGAGCATTGCGCTGGGAAAAAAGTATTGAGCTAAAAAATCGTATGCGTGGTTCGTTGTGCGACGCTGGCAATAGACCTATCGTCGCTGGCTTATTTTTTATTGGGATCAGATTTTCTTTACCGTAAAGCTTTTTTATTCCTGTAATTGTAGGGTGAGGGGTAGCCTTGCCTATAGACGGGAATAACGTCAAGGCAAGCCAAATCCAGAATTCTAGGCGTTTTCTCATGGAAAGCAGCTTAGTGCAGTTTCCCTCGGATCGCAAGGGTTCGCTTCAAAATAATTTGAAATACAAGAAAAAACTGCTTGTGGATAACCTGTGCTTATTTCTGTGAGCAACCCGGTAAAATCTGTTGATAAACCTGTGGGTAATCTTGTGGATATTTTTCGCAAAAATCTACACACAGGTTCGTACACAGACTTATCCACACATTTTATTTTTCTAAATTCCTGTTTTTTCAAGGTTTTTTTAAACCGTCCACATATCCACAGGCCATTCTTATTCTTAGATCTTTATATAAGAAAGAAGAAAAACTAAGGTAACCAAAGCAAGCTCGGCTTTCACGATTTCCGGGATCGTCAAGTTTTTCCTTGACCACTGCGGAGAAATTTGGGATTAGCGCAAAAGCGGGGTCGATCCGCTCTTTTTATAATTGCAAAAAAAGGACCGGCATGGTAAGCTTAGGTATATGTTCCGCACGTTCGTTTCCTTCCTTCAGAAGCTTACCGGGCGTTTTCGCCTGGGCCGCCCTGCTTTGCCTAGCCCTAGCAAGCTGCCGGATGCCCCTAGCCGCTCGGCAGAGGACAAGCGAGGGGGACTGTTCGGATTGTCGTTACGCCGGCTGCTACCGGGCAACGGGCGCGGTCGAGTACGGTTCTACCGATTCGTACCCGATATTGGAAATCCGCAAGGAAGGCGTTTCGTGGTGTGCGATCCCTGCGCCGGGAAGTTAGACCCTTTTATCCTGGAAAACTGGCATCGAATTCCGATATTAACGGAGCGACGGACGTGTGAACATTGCGGACGTAAGACGTTGGAAAGAATCGCTCACGAAAAGGAAGTAGGAGGCGAAGAAAATGCAAAAAGAATCTTCCGAAAAGGCCGCTATTAAGGAATCGAAAAAATTTCCGACAGAAACGAGAGCAAAGGAAATTATTAAAGCATTTTCTGACGAATTTCTAAAATTGTCGGATAAGTTTCCAGAAATTCACGCTGCTTGCTATTGTGCGGTTGTCACCAGCGAAATAAATTCCGAACAAATGGTAAACATGATCAATGGTGGTGCCGTTGTCGGTGAGCCTCTGATTGCGACGCACGCTGTCAGAGAAGGTATGACGCAGTTTCTAAACGACGTAGAAGACGACGAAAAGATTCACTAGACTGTTGACAATGCAGATGGGGTAGGCTATACCTGCAATTGGAAAGGGCGACAATTCAATTAAACGTTGACCGGAAAACCGGCACTAAGATTGGACTTTCCTCCCCAACAAGAGAAAGAACCACCGTCCCTTTCCAAGTAGGGCGTCTTCCCAGAAAACGGGGCATACACAATCCGGTGTGTGTCCCGTTTTTTTTATTTTTGATTCTATCGCGTCGATAAAGATTTCAGTTGCAGAATTGCTCCGAAACAGCTATTGGAAGGCTCCAATACGAAGGAGCTACAACAATGAACTGGATTAAATTTGCTGAGACTATTAAAAAAGATTTTTCTAGCAAAAACGTTGTTTCTCTGGAAATTCAGTATACATTGAATGATGCTTCACAGCAATTAGATACTGAATTAAAAGCAATGCGTCATAAGCTTTTAATTGCTAAAACAGAAGAAAAGAAGAGACAGCGCGAACTTGCTAGACTTGCTGCAGAAGTAGAAGGTTTAGAGAAAGCATCAAAGATCCTGCAAAATTATAGAGGTACCCATGATTTTGCACCAGCTTAAAGCGTCTAGGGGGCTCGGAAAACCTGTCAGTGCAAAACTGGCTTCTGAGGCTATGCATCAAGCGGGCTTGGATTGGGAAATCGAAAAGCGCCCGCTAATGGCGATGCTAAGCGACGGAAGGACCGCGCTGGTAGAGGAATCTAACGCGCTGGTGCGAACGACAGATAGAAAAGTTTTGGGAACTGTAGGAAATGCCTACCATGTTGTTCAGAACATTGAAACATTTTCATTTTTTGATTGTATGACAATTAACAAGCTTGCCTATTATCATAGTGCCGGTTCTTTCAGGGACGGGAAAATGGTATGGTTGCTTGCTAAATTGCTGTCACCGATGGAAATAGGAAAAGACGTAATCGAGAAATATATTTTATTCTCGAATTCTCATGACGGCAAACATACAATCCGCGCTAGTTTTTTACCGGTGCGTGCGAGTGACGGCAATATTTGTAGCATAACTCTGCAGGGCTCTACGCCTGAAATCAATATTCGGCATTCCCGTTCGCCTGACAGTAGCGAAGGGGTTGAAACGCTGCATGGGGCGGTTGAGCATTACTCCGAATATGCGCGCTGCGCCCACTGGATGGCTCAATTTAATTTTACCGAAAGACACATGATTAACTTTTTGCGACGGGTATTTCCGCCAAAAAGAAAATTTGATACGCGACAGAATACGGCAAAAGATTTAATTGTCAGTTTATTCCACCAAGAAACGCTGCCTGGAACTGCCTGGGCTGCATGGATGGCTATATGCGCGTATTGTTGCGAACACAAGTTAGTCCACCGAGAAACTGGCGAGAAACGTTTGGAATCCCTATGGCTCGGAAACGCCGCCAAGTTCAGACAAATGGCATTCGAAGCGCTGCAAAGGGAAATTCAATGCGCCTAAAAGATCCAGAAAGGAGCGCACAATTTTTGACACAGGCTTACGCCGTAAGCCCGAAATATTTTGTTGGTGCGTTAATTCAGGAATTATGCGCTAACGAAATATTAATAAGTAAACTAGCAAAAACTATCGACGTACCAACCGATAAATTGTACAGATACTTTATCAAGCTGGATATGCCGATAGATACGCTGTCAAAAATTTTCGATGTGCTCGGTCTGTCTTTGACGTTATCGACGGTCGATAAAATAGAAATACTCAAGCAGCGAAGGAAGTAACGAAATATTGCATTTCCCTGACAATCCATCCGCATCAATAAATAAACTACACGCAAAAGGTTCTTTCAAAGCCTCTAAAGCTTTTTGCGCTTTTTCCTTTGCGAATTTAATTCCTTCTTTCTTGACGCACCTGTCATGTTTCAGATTGCATCGTGAGATTCCAAAATACACATTATTTTCATCGCGAATAGTAAAAAGTGTATTCTTGGGGATCTCCTCCCTTCCGAAACGGCTGTAACGGATTTGCTGATCGTAGGTCGTAGAAGTTTCTGACATGTTTAGCCCTTGGTTGTAAAGCTGGTGTTTATGTCCGCAAGATACTCTTGCAATTGACGTCGATGTTTTTCTGTAAATTCTGGATGCTTGGACAACTGTTCATAAGCTTGACAATAATTTTGATATTTTAATTGCTTTCGCTTACGAGCGTTTAGTAATAAGTACGTCGCCCATTTTTCTGAATCTTTAGCTATAGCGTAAGCTTCTAGCTGTTTGTTTACGTTATTGTAAAGTAGGTTAAAATCTTCTTTAGGAACTAATTCGGTAACAGTGCAGGCAACCATGCGTGCAACCCTCCGATTGTAGGAAATGTAAGTAAGGTATAATCATTTGACAGATCGAGTCAAGCAGGAAAACGTCAAATCCGTGAAAGCATGAGTTTTGTTTTATTGTAGAAATATCTGTCAGCAAATTCTTTTATATTTCTAGCGCCGACCGGATTGGCTGAGTGAACATAAATTTGTTCGATGTTGTGCCAATGATTATTTTCATGAATCCATTTGATTAGATCGTATCCGGTTTCCTCGCCGCCTAAGTCATGGTCAAGGCTGAGCGTTCGGACAAGGCCGCATTTCAGTAGCTCTCTAGCGCTCTCTGTTGACCGTACAAGCGTCCATTGGTCCGGGGGTATACCTATCTTCGGACCGTAATAATGGTATGTCGTAAAGGGATAACGGCGATCATCCAAAAAGAGGTTGATCGGTTCGATAGGGAGGGGATCGCCTACAGAAAATTCTGCCGATAGAGTTTTCATTTTAATCGTCTCCGACTTGCCAATCAGAATACTTACCGTCGTCCGGTAAAGCCGGCTTTTCCTTTGTACTTAAGAAATGATCTCTAACGAAGAAAAAGAGCGTGTCCTGCATCTTTTTGGTTTCTATAGAAATATATCCATCTCTGAACAATTCTCTTTCCATACGCTCACGAACGTATGAATTTGCCATTCTATAAACTTCCTGTAAAATATCTTTTTCTGTCATTTCAGATAGGCTGCCATATCTAGCGCAAATGAACGCGCTGAACAAGACGTTAATCTATAATCTGGCAACTCCTCTTCGCTTTGGATTTCGATACCGTAAAAAGTATTTGTATATTTTGCTTGACCGCCTAAGTTTTCGCTTTGATAAAATATAGGATCCATTAGTCCATAAACATTGTAATGCCTATGGGTTAGCGCAAGTATTGTATCTACCGGCACACCACGCGAACAAGCTTCCGTCGCACAACGCAGGTAATTCCTAGCAAAAGCATCGCTTAATATCGCGACAGCGTGCGTAGAAAGCATATTGTAAATTCGTACAATTCCACCTTCCGGCATTTCCCTGTAATAAACGCCGCCCCAATGATGCTCATTCTTATTGGATATAAAAGACGTACCGCCAACAGACATTCCCAGGTAAAAAGCATCGGCATCTTTTGGAATGTAATAATGCAGGTTATCGTTTAAATCCTGTATCGTTACGTCGTCTTCTAAAACAACAAATTTATCATGCCCCGCAGCTAAAGCTTTCTCAACTGCTAGGGCATGCCCGAAAGCACAGCCGAAAACCGGTTCTTTTGGAACATATAAACTTTCCACGAAAGAATAGTTTTTTATCTGCTTTGCTTGCATAAGTCTTTCGATTGACTTACGCCGCTTTTTTGTAGTTTCGGTATAGGGTTTAGTTGTTATAATAAATACGGGGACGTCACGCACTGAAAATATACGAGAAGACATTAAGCAGCCTCAAATACATCGGAAAAGAGAGCACATACCTCGCCACGTTCGCTTTTTAACATATGGACTGTTGACGCTATAGAACTATTTTTTACCTTTTCGTCATTGACAAACTTGAATAATCCAGTAGCATGTTTTTCAATATTTTCATCGCGCTGGTTTAAATCGCCCATAAGAACTAATTTACTACCTTCAGAAATGCGGGTACCTAACGTAAGCATCTCATGGTAATTTAATGTCTGTACTTCGTCCGCTAAGATAATCGCATTGTTGAACGACGCACCGCGTAAAAGTTGCATAGGGATAATTTCTATATTGTTCTTTTCAAAGAAAAATTCAATCCCTAGCTTGCTGCTAATGGACTGAGATTGTCCGGTAATTAATTCTAGATTGCACATGTAGTTTATTAGGAATGGCATAAACTTTTCTTCTAATGTGCCAGGTAGAATTCCGAGATCCCTACGCCCTACCTGCGAAGACGGCTTAGTCATGATCATCTTCTGGTAGACACCCTGTTCTATCTTCTTTAGAGCCGCTGCAAGGGCGCACAGCGTCTTTCCACCACCGGATGCACCGGTAAGGGTTACCACCTTGACAGAATCGTCCATAAGCGAATCTAGAGCGAATATCTGCTCTTTGTTTCGCGGCTTGATTGCTGTCGATTTATCGATATTCTTTTGATTGATAAGATAAATGTCTTTATTCTTTAGGCGACCTAAAGCAGAGTTAGACAATTCATCTTTAAAGATAATATACTGATTATTGTAGAGATCGCCATCGTAATCTATTTCTTCGATGGGAATTTGTTTTTCTGAATATAATCGCTGGAATAATTCGTAAGAAGCTGGCACCGTTGCGACACCAGCATAAAGATTATTTTTTTGCAAGCTATTGTCCTTACAGGGGCTGCCTGTACGAATAACTAGCTGCCAAATATTTTAACTTTAGCTAATTCGATAAAACCAAGAACGTATGCAAAAACTTGAAGCGTAAAGATATAAAGCGTGGAATTCAAGGATTCCATGGATTCAAAGTAAATCTCTAGCATATCTCCGAATGCTGTAAACATAGTTTCCTTAAGGGTCGTAAATTTCCGTTTTAGACTTCATTATTTCTTTAATTTCGCGGTAGGAATAAGGATAGAAATTATTTGTATCGACACCTACGTCCATACGTTTGATTTTTTTATTCAATTCCTGAATATTTCCATGGCAATGTCCGTGCAAATGCCAGGAACCATAACGTGAACGTTCCCAGGAAAGCAGGGGGAAGTGCATAAGAACAATTACTTGCCGTCCGTCTAACGCATCCTTGTCCTGAACATAGATAACGTCATACCATTTAACGGATTCAAAACAATCCAGAAATTCTTGTTTCTTCATGATGCGACGGTCATGGTTTCCTAGTATAAGAAACTTTTTACCGTTCATCATTTTAAGCATTGAAACTGTTGAATCAGGCGAAGAAAAAGAAGAATCACCCAAGAAATAGGCGTGATCATCTTTGCCTACTTTTTCATTCCAGCGCTCGATAATGGTTTTATTCATTTCGTGCGCATTCTCGAATGGCCGATTACAATATTGTATGCACCTGGCATGTCCTAAATGCCAGTCTGCACCGAAAAACGGATTACTGGCGCTCATCTTTTTCTCGCAGGGCTCTTGCTACGGTTAAAATATTATTATCGGCACGTTCTATTTCAACACCAATTTTGTCTGAAAACCTACCTAGAAACGCTACGGTAGATTCTTGGTGAGGACAAAAATCTGATATACAGGACTGAGAAGAAACCCACGCAGAAGAAACGTGATCCATAGCATCCATTATTTTATTGACGTAAGGCAGTAGTTCCTCAGGTATCTGGCCGTCAATATAATCAATTTTCGACATTTTCTTTCCGTTCTTCGTCGTGGTTAAGGCCGCTAGCATATCTGAATACTATTCTCCTGTCAATCGTTCATGGGCGTCCTTTTGTTCGCCATTGATTAATATGAATTTGTTCCTCTAGCGTCATCTTGTTCCAAAGAAAATCTAAATCTGCGCTCATATTTTCAAGCGTTTTTTGTCGTTCGAGTGTCCACGCCTCTTCGTTCATTCCCCATTTTCGATACATATTTTCCAACTCTTTAAATTGATCAACTCTTCCCGGCACTTGGTTTCTCCTTAGTTTTTCGTGGAAGCTTACAATCGATCATTCCAGCTTTGCGCAAAGGACACCAATCAGGCACTAGTGGCTTGTCAAATGTCTCTACATACCCTGCGATTTTTTTACCGTCTTTCGCTTTACAAAACCAATCATTCGCAAATTCAAACGAATCGGCTGTATACATACGTTCCACATTGATAAAACCGCATTGACTGCAGCTTTTAAGTTTCATTCTTTATTTCTTTCAACCTTAGGTAAAGAAATAACTTTTGTATACGCCTGAGGCTGCAGCGTAATACGAAAAAGATGCTGACCCTTCACAGTGAAAGGCCAGCATGGATAAAAGAAAAAGTTATAGACTATTTGCTTCCAAACCGGTAAACAGCGATACCAGTCATACGCTTCATGTAATGAATGAAAATCCCGGTTCTCCATGAGCATCATGGTAATCATCCATTTCACGAAAAGCTACGTCACGCCAATTCTTTTTGAATTGCTGACGAGTTCGCCTTTCGATCTTGTCTTTTTTTGTAATAATCGGACCGGCTGAATTCCTAAATTGAGCGACAATCGCGTCGCAGTTACGTTCAGTAAATTTTTTCATAGCTCAATAACGATAATCTTATTACCTTCGCTTTCTCCATCCGACTTGCTCAACGGCATATCAGGATAGACTAAAGGCAACGGTAACTGAATAACATTTTCCTCGTATTCCTCCTTTTCCATACCATCGATGATATAAGCAGGAATAAAAGGTTCCATTATCGATTTTCTCCTTTATTGTTCGACATTTCTTCTAGCAATAAATTTCGAGGCTTCGCATTACCTAACATAAAATCTGACAACCTATTCTCGGTCACTATAAATAGATATTCTCCCGATGTGGTCATTTGAACTATTTTTTCTGCGCGGGGTAATTTGTCATTAAATTCTTTAATTCGGGCATCTATGTCGCCATCGACCCTAATTGTATACACCATGTTATTTCACCTGTGAGAAAAGTTATGACTGCTACTAAAAAATTTGTAAAACACACTAAAGACTTATTAAAGAAACCAGATTCCGTATCATCTGACGAACCACCGCCAGTGCTTCGTAAACAGTTCATCCTGAGGATATACAGCGACGATAGAGACCGTTTCACGCTTAAGTCTAGGCAGGATAACCTAACCTGCCAGAAGATTTTAGAAATGCTTGTTTTAGAGTACCTAAAAGGCAATGCCGAAATAGAAAAGCTGGTTAAAGACTTGGCATCTAAAGTCAATAAAAAGAAATCTAAAACGTCGCCTGTTAGCTATTCTGAAATGCAAGCAATTATGAAACGCTTAGAAGAAGAAGAAAAACGAAAAGAAAAAGACGAAATTAGTTCTATTCTTGATAGAACAGATTAATTCGGCTTAAACGGTGTAGCTATATATTTTGAACTTCCTGGTTCTGCTTTATACCATACCTCAGGAAGTTCAGGTAAGATAGACTTAGCTGTTTTTCCATTTACAGGATCTATTTTTATTATTTCGTTTATGACTTCGGTGCGTGTGAATATCGTTTTCCTAGATGCTACACGTTCGGCGGCGCGACAGTAAAGTTCCCAAAATCCTCGTTCCCTCGTTGACATTTCCATCGTAAGCCTATTTTCTCTTTCCAGATTTAAAAATTGGCTGCCTGGGCAGGACTCGAACCTGCG
>JACCDR010091385.1_pt1 | contig 25827 bp, 21 predicted proteins | sample 7446431 | NCBI WGS metagenome assembly JACCDR01 (sample SAMN15323443, study PRJNA562643) | freshwater metagenome | isolation source: river surface water | place: USA:Blue River Watershed | collected 2017-08-17 | reverse complement strand
GGCGTAGCCCACACCAGAAAGAATGACAAATACCAGACACAAACCACCTGTAAAACCAAAAGCTAATGGCCAGTCACGACTTTGTAGGTACGAAAACAGCAGTACAAAGCCCAGAATCAGTGCATACAGAATCCACCGCCAAGGGTCTCGTTGGCTGGTATCTTCCTCATATGAGCTACGTAACGTACGCAAAGGAGACACTTTGCGTATCATCAGCAGAGGCAGCATTGAAAACAATACAGCCATCAACACACCAATACCCACACCTTCGGCAATGGCCAGCCATGAAAGCGAAACCTCCACACGTACCGGAAGAAAATCTCCCAGAATCTGGGGCAGCACAAGTTGTACCATTGAACCCAGCGCAGCTCCAGCCATAGCTCCGAGCAGTCCCATGACAGTGGTTTGCAGCAGGAAAATCAGAAATGCCTGCCAGCCTTTGACACCCAAGCAACGGAGAACGGCTACAGCCGGAATTTTTTCACGGATATACAAATGAATGGCACTCGACACGCCTACACATCCAAGCAACAAGGCAATGAATCCAATCAGATTTAAAAACTGCGTCAGATTTTTAAATGCATCGCCTGTATTGGCTTTCCGCATGGCTACCGTCTCAAAGTTGATGCCTTCTTTGTTTAGGCGAGCTTCATTTTTATCTGTCCATTGCTGGGGAACTTTGGGATTGGAAAAGGCATAATAAAACCGATAATTAATCCTGCTGCCTTTCTGTACCAGTCCAGTAGCTGCCAGAAATGTCTGGGGAATGTATACCGTAGGAGCTACAGTAGTGGTAATGGCACTTTGCCCTGGCATCTTATTGACCCGGCCTTCAATGTAAAAGGTAACTTCACCAATCTTGACCGAGTCGCCGGGCTGAACGCCAAACTGCACCAGTAAGGCATCATCTACCAAGGCATGGCGTATCTTTTGGATATTGGCCCGTTGGATGGCATCTGAAGCAGAAGCAGGTGTGGTTTCTATGGTTCCATAGTAGGGAAATTGTCCAGCCGTGGCCTTCACTTGTACCAGTCGAGTGCCATTGTTGTGTGGAAATAACACCATAGAGGCAAAACTAACCTCTTCAGACCGTTTCTGTCCGATGGTAGCCAGAAAGGTGCGGGTAGAATCGGGTACAGGTTTATTGGTAGATAAAACCAGGTCGGCTCCGAGTAGTTCTTTGGCCTGGCCGTCAATACTTTGGGAAAGACTATCTGAAAACGACTGAATGGCTACTAGTGCCGCAATACCCAGCACAATAGAAGACATAAACAAAAGAAGCCGTTTGCGGCTACGTCGGCTGTCCTGCCAGGCCAAACGGGCAATCCACGATAGGTTTTTCATGAGGTTTGATGACTAAAACAGAAAACCCGCACCATGGAGTAAAGGTTGCGGGTTTCTGGTAAGTAGATAGACGTATAACCAGTGATCTTAAGTACTCATTTGAAATTAGTTTGTGTTATTTTCATGGGGTGAGTTAATACTCCAATATTAAGTGAAACGGCTAAATTAGCCATAGAACATGCCTTCAAAACAAGCCAATTGTTATCAGATGAGATTTTTAACATAAACTAATTCTTAACGGGTACTTATTGTTTTTTAGCTAACGGAATAATAAGTTTTTCACCACGTTCAGAACGATCAGCCGTTTTTTTGTTGGCTGTCATAATTAAATCTTTGGGTACATCATATTTCTTAGAGACCACACTCAGAATGTCTCCTGCCCCAACCGTATGCATGGTTTTGACTTTGACAGTTATCTTGGTTACGTCTGATTTGAGGTCTTTCTCTACATCCTTGATCTGTGGATTCAGGCTTTTCAAGGTTTCATATTTCAGGTTATACCGATTGGCAATGCCACGGAAGGTTTCACCGGGTTTGACCACATGTGTAATGGTTGTGCCACTGATGGCAACCGGAGCAACTACTTCTTTTTTGGGTTCTTCTTTCTTTACTTCTTCTTTTTTAGGTTCTACCTTTTTTGTCTCCTCTTTCTTGGCTTCTTCCTTTGCTTTTAATGCCACTACTTCTGTTTTTTGAGGAGCTACTGTGGTACCTTCGGTTTCTTTTTCGGGCGTGACAGTTGTTTCAGCTGTGGCAGGCTCGGTAGGTTCTTCGGTTGCCTCCTCCTCTAGAGAAGACGTATTGGCTTGAATAGATGACAGTTCGGAATTTTCGACTGGGTCACTGGACATATATTTCCATCCAGCAATAAAGAGTCCAATAGTAATGGCTGCCAGACCAATCAGGGCAATGAGGGCAATGTCAGGCTTTCGAGATGTTTGCTTCACTTCTTCAGATTCGGGGTTTGTATCAGTTAAAATAGTATTTATATCTGGCTTTTCCTGTGGGGAAGTTCCTGCTACAGAATCTGTCGGGAAATAGGTATATTCCTCGGCTGTAGCTACAGGCTGTTGAATGGGGGTAGTAGGTATAGGTAGCGGAGCAGAAAAGCTTTCTTCTCCTACAAACTCAACAATCTGTACGGTACTATTATCAAGTCCTCCTGCCTCATTGGCCGCCTGTACCAGTTGTTGGGCTTTTTGCTGCACAGAACCTGGTTGCATGAGTATCTGTTGCATGGCATCCATACTAACCAAGCCTGACAGGCCATCGGTGCAGAGTATAAACAGATCTCCGCCTACAGGTCGGATAGGTGACATACTGAGTTCTACATCTATTTCAGGATCTGGGCCTAACGCCTGTGTCAATTCGTGGCGTCTTGGGTGTATATTGGCTTCTTTCGTAGTGATTTCGCCCCTATCTAACAATCGCTGGGTTACCGTATGGTCTTTGGTCAGTTGTTGTAGTCTATTTTTTGAGCAATAATACAGGCGGCTGTCTCCTACATGGGCATGGTACAATATGCCATCTCGTAGCAGAATGGCTACGGCTGTGGTACCCATTCCAAGCCATTCAAGGTTCTGTTGGGCGGCTGCGAATATTTTGCTGTTGGCATATAAAAAAGCTTGCCGTAGAGCTTCAACTGGGTTTTCGTAGCGTTGATGTTCAAAAAACACACGAATACTTTCGGTAGCCGTACGGGCGGCAGTAGCCCCACCTAGGTGGCCTCCCATACCATCACATACAACAAATATGTCCCCATTAATGGTTTTGAAGTGACCGGAATAGTCCTCATTGGTTTGACGAACCTTTCCGATATCTGTAGCAATACCGGTATGAAATTCTGGTTGTGGAGTCATTGTCGGATTTCGGGTTTGGATTTCTGACCTGAAGATAACATTTCAAGGAAACAATCTTTACGACAAAGTAACGAAATTTTTGGAATAGTGTTTTCTGAAAAATACTTCTGCCTGTGTTTTTTTCCGCTACACACCGTATAGGCGACTCATACCCAGTGGTATGTACCTCCAGAATAAAATTCCTGTTTCCAAACAGGTAAGTCTGCTTTGAGCGTATCTACGATGTGTGCCAGGGCCTGGAATGACTGCTGTCTATGGCGACAAGACACAAACACAAAGAGAGAAATTTCACCTGCTTTTACTGTACCCAGGCTGTGATAGATATGCAGGCAGGTCATGTCTGGATACTGGGCAAAAAAGGATTCCCGCAGGTCAGTCATAATCTGTTCGGCCATAGGTTCATAGGCCGTGTATTCGATAGATAGCACCTGTTTTCCATCTTTTTCATCCGCACGTACCTGTCCTAGAAAAATGGCATGTGCTCCAATATCGGTTTTGCTGCTGTGGCGGGCAATAGAATGAGCAATAAAATCTGGCTGGATGGCTCCTTCCACAAATAGTTTTTTTCTTTTCTTGACGAGCTCCATGGGTCTGTTTTTTGGGTTAAAAAAATAACGAATGCGGGTTCTGGGCTGACTTATCACTGAGTAGTTTGAATAATGAATATATTTCACTCCATTTCCTTATATGTCCAACTCGCACAAATAAGTTATTATTTTTTAAAGAGATTTGTGAAATGCCAATCTAAAAATTCTTTTGAAGGAAGAAATCTATCTGGTAAAATAATTGATTGGTTATCATATTTTAAAAAAAAATCTGGAACGATAATATCTTTTTGGAAATTATCGAAATATTTTGATACCTTAATTTTATAATCAGGAGTTATGGTTATAAAGCCTTTATCAAATGCCTTATCGTGAATAGAATTTAAACATAATCCATTACGTGGATTTAAACGATTTAATTCATCTACTTTCCAAGGCTTTATATGACTTGCTACCAAAAAATCAGCAATAGACAAGCCAGTAATGCAACATTTTAAATTATAGGAAGAAAGTATGGTTGAACGGAAAAAATTTTGATTTACTCTTTGTTTAATAATCGTTTCTCTTTCTAAACCAGCAGGAAAATCAAAAATAACATCATCAATTATTTCCTCAATTTTTTTGTTTTGAAATTTGGCGATTAATTTCTCACTTTCATAAGCTAATTTTTCCCAATTTCCATTAAATTCATTCCAAACAATTTCATCAAGCTTACTTCCATTTCCTAATCCAACTATACCTTGTTTTTTTAATTCGGGGTCAAGTCTTCCGAAATTCCCAACTTTCATATTCAGAGCTGATGGACTTCGGCCAATTATATTGGCATATTTTATTATGGTAGCATTGGTTTTACTACTACTTTTAAATGGTATTTTACAATACACATTAAAAGCAACAATAGTTTCTTTTTTTGTCCAATTATTACTCTTCGCCATCTTTTAATTCTATTACTTCAAGATTGCTAACAGAATAATCACTTAAAATTTCATTCAATAAATCCTTTGAAAAATCAGAACTTCCTAATAAAATTGTTCTAAAAATTTCAATTCTGTCATCTGGTGTTAGTTCGTTTAATTTTTCTGTATCTCGAAAGAAGTTCATAAAATCTTCCCTTGATATATTTTGATAATTTTTCATTTTAAGCTGCTTTTTGCGTTAGGGAGTGCACTGGAAATCCTTTTTGTGAGGAACGAACAAAAAGATTGGGACGTAAAATTACTTAAATTATTGTTTTAGTACAAACTTTCTATTCTGTAGTGTATCTTCTATTCACTATGTAGCTATCTGCCCTCTCTTGTACTTATTTTCTATATTGTTTAAAAGTAAGGTTTTGATCTAAACAATACAATGAGCTTATGTTGTTGGTTGCTAGGTATTTGAATAGTGGGTGGTCTCTCTTTGGAAACTAATTTTTTTTCCTAATAGGAGCTTTTTTTATCATATATATTTGAAGTGCAACCCAACAAGAAGTCTTTTTTTTAATATTTTCAAACACCCACCGCTACCGAAAGTTTCGTTCAACACCGCTTTCATGGTTTGGCTTGCAGCCACCACGAAAGCTTAGTTGTTACCACCAGTTATTCTTCTTTCGGCTCGTTTTCTGCTTCGTTTTGGTATTCAGTGAAATCTCTGTCAATAAATTCTATATCTCGTATAAAATCTCTGTCAATAAAATTGTCCTTAATTGCATTATAAATTGCCTATTTTCTTGGGTCAGGTAAATTTGAAAAACTTATCCAATCATTGATTATATGTATATTGACTATGTCAAGATCATATCTAGATAAGTAAAACTTACCGTCCTCTCTTATAAAAGCACATTGATTAGTTCCCCCGTCTGTTTCAAGTTTAGCGAAGCGTAACTTGGAACGGAAAAGAAGTCAAGTTTGTAACTTGACCTGCGAAGCAGTAGACCGTAAAGAAGAGATGCGTCCAGAAAATGACTACTGCCTTGGCTAGTAGCTGGAAGATGCTGTGTTGGACTGCTTGGCAGAGCCAGTTACAAACTGGCTAGATTTACGTCACAAGTTACGCTTCGCTAAACTTGCGACAGTGCAGGAATTTAAACCCTATGTGGAGCCTGGCGGTGTGTTTTTGTCCCAAAACAAGTTCGTATGGTGCGTCATCCTGTGCGGTTGACGCACCATACGAACTTGTACAAAGGCTTTCCCGTCAGGTTGGTGCCTAAACAAGTTTGTACAAGCGTCAACCCGACGGGATGAGCCTTGTATTGAACTTGTTTAGGTACCAACCTGCTGGGTTGATGCCTAAACAAACTCTCTAACCTCCTCTACCACTCGGGCAGAGGCATTATCAAACTTGTATTTATGGTAGTCTGCCGTGTCTGAGGGCTATAGCTATACCATAAATCAAGTATTAGATATTAAATTCAGGTTGTTATATATTCTTTGGCAAACCTCTTGTGTGCAGACAGGTTTGCCAAAGGTAAACTGTATTCAAGCCCTGAAGGCGTGTCCCGTTTACGGCGTGTCCCGTTTACGGGGGGGGCGTAATCTGTTAGTACAGGGTGTAGCCCTGTGAACCCTTTTGATGGACTGGCTACAGCATATCTGCATCAATGTACCGTTTGGTGACAGGTGCATAGGAATCTATACGGCGGTCACGCATAAATGGCCAGTGGGTGCGGTAGTAATCAGTTTTGGACAAGTTGAGTTCCTGTACATGTACTTCCTCTGTCTGGTGATCTGCCTTATATAAGAGTGAACCAAATGGATTGGCCACAAACGAACCACCCCAGAATTGCATCTCGGCTTCATCTCCTACCCGATTAATAGACACTACGTGTATGCCATTGGCTACAGCATGGCTACGCTGAATGGTTTGCCAGGCATTGTACTGTTCTTCGTTGGTCGCAGCATCTTGGTTATGAGCCCATCCGATGGCAGTTGGGTAGACCAGCATTTCGGCTCCCATCAGTGATGTAATACGTGCTGCTTCGGGATACCATTGGTCCCAGCACACAAGCACACCAATTTTGGCAAATTTAGTGTCAAATACCTTGTATCCCAGGTCGCCAGGTGTGAAATAAAATTTCTCGTAGTAGCCGGGATCGTCAGGAATATGCATTTTGCGGTATTTACCCAAATAGGTTCCATCTGCATCTAGTACAGCGGCGGTGTTGTGGTAGAGACCTTCAGCCCGTTTTTCGAACAGAGAGGCAATAATGACTACACCCAGTTCTTTGGCTAAGGCCGAGAGTGTATCGGTAGATGGACCAGGAATGGCTTCGGCCAGTTTAAAATTGTTATAATCTTCTACATCGCAAAAGTAGAGGGATAAAAATAGTTCTTGCAGACAGATAATCTGTGCTCCCTGAGCGGCTGCCTGCCGGATGCGTTCAATGGTTTTTTGCATATTTTCCTGTGGCTCTCGACTACAGGACATTTGTATCATTCCGACTTTTACGAGTTTCATTGATAAAAATGGATAAATTGTTGATTGTTAAATGGTTATAGGTTGTGTCAAAGTGAACTAGTGTATGCGTACAGTTTGCCTGTTTTGTGTAATAGTTAGAAATGTGAATAGGGTGTGCGTGTAGAAAACCATTGACTGGTCTCAAAACCATGCATGTATTCATGGGTCATTGTATACGTACGCCTACTCCTAAACACAATATGAGTGAATGAGATTCAAAAATACGACCTTATTTGGAATAAAAAACCCCGACAGTTTGCCGGGGTTGCGTATATGCCTCAGAATCGTTTCTGTGAAACAGGTTGTGTAGGTGTTTCTACTTCTCGCGGTTGGCGGTCTACGAGCCAGTCATCTAGGCCATTTCCACTGGGTGGATCAAACGTAGGAAACACAGCATCTACAGGCGTACCGCCATCGTCGTCGTTATTGGGCGGGAAGTAGGTTCTTTGTAACGCACGGAATAATACCCACATAAAGATAGTGAAACACGCAGTAATAAGTACAACGAAAATGGACATGATAATTTCCTCCCCCTTCATTAGGTTTAGTTTGCAGATAATCTATTGAATATATGTATCTTCATGGTGCGAAAATTTTTAGAACCTTGTCTTCTTCACGGCACACATTGTTTGTTTTTCGCTTCTTTATTCAGATATGAAATTTACAAAAACTTAATGTATTTCAACAAAAAATAAGATAAAAAATTCTACGCAGTTTTTCTTTAGTTGTTACATGTACTATCTGCAAAAAAACTAGCTTAAAGAGAAATTTTATACTCGCACCGTTCGATGTTACGTTTGCTGTCTTCAATGAATTCACTATTGAGAGACAAACGAATGGCTTGTTTGTAATATCCGATAGCTTCTTCGTACATTCCTTGCATCTCATGTATCATTCCCAGACGGTTGTGTACAGAGGGTTTGTCTACTGAAGGTATTCCCAATGCATGTTTCATCAACTCGACGGCTTCTGTAAATCGTTCTAGGTCGGTGAGTAGGTATACATAATTCCAGTATGCATGTGGATAATTTGGAGCATATTTGATACACATTTTGTAATGTGTTTCTGCCCGGTCATAATCATCCAGTTGTGTTTTGTAAAGCCAGCCCAGTGAGTTATGTGCCCGACATGACTGTGGGTCTTCGTTAAGCATCTCTTCCAACTTGTGCAAAGCTTCTACAAAATCTCCATTCTTGATAGCTTGCTCCCCTTCTAAATACAGTTCTTCTAAACGATGTGTCATCTAATCTTAAAATTTGTAATGAAAAAATACGAATGAGAAAAAAGACGACAGACAAAAAATCTATCTATGTCTTCTATACATACGTTGCCTTGGTACAGATACAAACAGTGCCAGAGGTACACAAAATTTGCTACAAGTGTATGTATTAATGTACAGTGGTTATAAAAAGTGACTAACAACAGTAGCCTTCTTTCGACGGATGCACGTACTATAATATACGTAGCTGTCAAAAAAAAAGACAAACCATTTTGGGTATGTTTCAATTCTCACATGGGTACTAGGTGCGTACACTTGTACCAACTATTCTAGCAAGGTCAGAATATCTTCTTTGGTGAGTGATTTGACGAAGGTTTCTTCGGTGGTAATCAGGTCGCCAGCGAGACGGAGTTTGTGTTGCTGCAATGCTAGAATTTTTTCTTCTACGGTTGTTTTCGTGATAAATTTGTATGTAAATACAGTTTGTTGTTGTCCAATGCGGTGTGCTCGGTCTATGGCCTGGGCCTCAATGGCTGGATTCCACCATGGATCCAGAATAAATACATAGTCGGCAGCGGTTAAGTTCAGTCCTAGTCCGCCTGCTTTCAATGAAATCAAAAATACTGGAATATCATCGTTTTCCTGAAACAATTCTACTTGTCCACGGCGGTCTTTGGTTTGCCCATCCAGGTAGGCATACAATACGTCCATTTTATCCAGATGGTTACGCAAGATACTTAAATGTTTGACAAACTGGCTGAATATCAAAATCTTATGATTCTTACTGATAGCTCCTTCTAGGCGGTGCAAGACATCTTTCATCTTGCCCGAATCACCGGTATAGGACGGATCTGTCATTTTGGGATGATTGGCAATTTGCCGAAGTTTAGTCAAACCCTGAATCAGTAACAATTGTGACCGGGCCACACTCTTTTCGTCGAGGTTTTCGAGTATTTTATTCCGAAAAAAGGACTTGGTTTCTTCGTAGATCTCGGCCTGTTCGGGCTCCATGTCGCAATACTGCATGTGTTCGACTTTGGCGGGTAGCTCGGTGGCTACCTGCGACTTATGCCTCCGCAAAATGAACGGCCGGATAATGGTATGTAGCCGACGGAGTTTTTGTTCGTCGTTGTGCTTTTCAATAGGTGTCAGAAATTCATTCTTGAAAAACGACTCACTGCCTAGCAAACCGGGATTGACAAACGACATCTGCGACCATAAGTCCATGGTGCTGTTTTCGATGGGTGTGCCAGTCAGTACCAACCGATGCTTGCATTGAAGTTCTCGAACGGCCTTGGCTACATTGGAACCAGGATTTTTGATGGCTTGTGACTCGTCCAGAATGACATAATTGAAATAATATTTCTTCAGTAGCTCAATGTCAATCCGTACGATTCCATACGATGTCAGTACCACATCGTAGTTATTAAATAATTCGGTGTTTTTGTCACGTTGGGTACCTGTGTAGGTATAGATTTTCAGGTCAGGTGTAAACTTACGGGCTTCCAACTCCCAGTTATAGACCAGTGACGTAGGTACGACAATCAGTGATGGATGCTGGCTTTCGGCTTCTTTCTGTGCTTGAAGCATAGTGAGGGTTTGTAGACTTTTTCCAAGCCCCATATCATCAGCCAGACAACCGCCAAAGCCATATTTTCGCAGAAAATGCATCCAGTTGTATCCTGCTTTCTGGTATGGACGCAGCTCGCCTGTCAATCCTACCGGAACTGGATTATCTTCCAAGTGTTCGAAATTTCGCAGTTTTTCTAGCTTATGGCTGATCGTTACCTGAGCCAGGTTGTCACGGTTCAGTTCTTCGACCAGTGCCAGGTGGTGTTTACGAATGGTAACCTCGTCTCCACCGTCATGGTTTTCGGAGAAGGCAATTAGTTCTGCATACTGGGCAAACCACGCATCGGGAATGACGGCAATTTCGCCGTTAGGCAAAGTAAATTCCCGTTTTTTGTGCAAAATCATGTTTCGGAGTTTGATAAAAGACATTTCATACTCTCCGAAACGCACCGTGGCATAAATATCAAACCAGTCACGATTTTCGTTGATATGCACCGCGATACTACTCTGGCCGATAAAGTATTTTTTACCGTTGACCTGACTCTGAATCAGGTCAAATCCGGCTTCTTTGGTGAGTGAGCTGTATTCGTGCAGCCACGCAAATGCTTTTACCTTAGAGAGTACAATCCGTCCGTTTTTCAGTTCTAGTCCAATATTTCGCAGAAAATCGGTATGCAGAGACTCGTTGGGGATATCCCGCCGGATGCGGTGAAAGACATAAGAACCATTGTTTTTTTCCATGCTTACACTCACCGGTGTACCCATTTCGGATCCTTTGAAGTGAGATTTTCCATACCGGAATGAGAGGTCAAACAGGATCTGACTTTCGTCACTATCATTGTCTGCAACGGCTACATCTGTATCGCCAAACAGAGACAGAGATGATTGCTTGGCTGTACTATATTCAGCAAAGGTTAGTATGGGTATGGGTTGGTGGCGTTCTATTTTTATCTCAAACCCTTGTGCATACACATCAAACGAGGCTATAAGCGGAGCTACAAACTTTTGGTAATAGGTTTCTTCGACATTTTTGGGAATAATGATATTGCTGCGATTCAGAAACGGACGAAGCTTTTTTCCATCTACCTCTTTGGCAAAGCTATACAGTTTGTCTTGTAATACCATCCAGGCTGGTTCGTCGCAGAGGATAAAAGCCTGCTGGAACTGGAAGTTTACTTTTTCACCTGCATATTTAAGCGTAGGAAAATAGACCGTTTCGGTTTCGTTTCGGCGAAAATGGAACAGCACCGTAGCTTTTTCAGGCAGAATGGCTATCTGCTTCCAGGTTGGATTGCCATCATTGCCCATGATGAAAAGCATTTTATTGCCAATCAGTTCCAGAATTTTGGACTTTTGCCTGTCTACATAGCCTTCAATAGCCTGCTGAATATCTTTGTCACCTTTTTTAGGATCATATACTTTCAGAAAGAAATCCGTAATAGAAATTTTCTTGTTATTGAATTTTCTAAAAACAATATCCTGCTGAATCGAGTCGGTCAGCCGAATCAGTTCAAAGTCCGTCTCATCCAGGCCGGCAGCAAACTCGTCGGCATTTTTGGAAGAAATATTCTGGTTCTTCAGTGTCAGTGTACCTTTCTCGTTTACTTGTATGACAAAGCTTTCAAACAAATAGCCCAGGTATTCGTGCTGATAAATCGAATACACTAGTTGAAATGGTTCAGAAGTCGAAACGTTCATGTTTAGTCAAGACAAATGTGCCGCAAAATCTGAAAATTACAGGAAAAAGGGTTTACGTGCAAGGAGAATCTTTATTTTTTAGCAGTTTGAGATGATTTTTTGGGTTATCAACGACCTGTCCACATTTTTCTTGGGTTTATCCACCATTATGCAACTTTTCTGGGATTTTTCATGCGATTTTTCTTCCTTTGGTTGTATGATGATTTTCTCTCCGCCATTGTTACAAAAAGGCAGCAAGGTTGCCTTGGTCTCGCCTGCCAAAGCTGCCGACGTGGAAGCTGTCCAATCGGCCATTGACCTGCTAAAAAGCTGGGGACTAAAGGTGGTCATTGGAAAATATGCGTTTGCCCGTAGTCACCAGTTTGCAGGTACAGACAAACAGCGTGCGGCTGATCTGCAACGCATGCTCGACGACCCAGCCATTGGGGCTATTTTCTGCATCAGAGGAGGCTATGGCACTACTCGGATCATAGACAATATCAATTTTGACCGTTTTCGACAGCATCCCAAGTGGATTATCGGTTACAGTGACATAACAGCCCTACACTTGCATATACATACAATGGGCATTCAAAGCATTCATGCAACCATGCCCTTGCTTTTCGGTCGAGACAGCCAAGCTTCCCTGAAAAGTCTGAAAAATGTATTGATGCCTGGTGTGACAGCTCTTGACAGTCCGCTCATTTCCCCCCATCCCCTCAACCGCACCGGCAAAGCTACTGGGCAACTGATTGGCGGCAATTTGTCGCTGATTGATAGCTGTATTGGTACAGCTTCAGATGTGGATATGACAGGGAAAATCTTGTTTCTGGAAGATATTGGCGAATATTTATACCGCCTAGACCGGATGATGGTTCACCTGAAACGAGCCGGAAAGCTGCAACACCTGGCTGGACTGGTGATTGGACATTTTACGGATATGGTAGATAATGATATTCCTTTTGGCAAGAATGCCTTTGAGATTGTTTGCGATGCGGTGCGGGCGTATAACTACCCGGTTTGCGTAGGCTACCCAACCGGACACGAACCCGAAAACCTGGCTCTGGTCTGCGGACGAACCTATACGTTGCAGGTGCAGAAGAAAAAGGTTTGTCTAAACATTGATTAGAAGGATTATAGGATTGCCTTGAGTAATGGTATGAACCTTGTTTACAGGATGATAAGAACACCTTGATTGTATAGCTGACTTTCGCACCCCCTTTTCAAAAACATTCTTGGTATGAAAGGAAACACACCTACAGGCAAGACGAGTAAAGCAATCCATACAACTGGACTAATGGTTTCTGTTTTTGTAGTTGTATACTTGATCAGAATAGGAATTTTAGAACAAAATACTTTGTATTCTAGTTTTTTATCCGAAATACTAGTTTAAATTGCATAAAATTTGTCAAAAATAAAGACTATTTCGGATGATTATTGATTTCACTGTAAGCAACTTTCGATCCATTAAAGAACCTCAAACGTTAAGTTTGCTGGCAGCTTCTGATAAAGATTTGCCAGACAATACGTTTGTAGCCAATGACATTGAAAAAACACGTTTGCTTAAAACGGCCGTGATCTATGGAGCCAATGGGTCTGGGAAGAGTAACTTGATACTTGCTTGGCAGGCAATGTTAGAAATGATACAGTTTTCCACAGATGAAAAAAGAGGGGAACAGATTGACACATACACGCCTTTTAAACTAGATAAAAATGCTATAGTTAGTCCTATAACTTTTGAGCTGGAGTTTATCTCTTCAGACGATGTACGTTATAGATATGGATTCTCTTTTACTGCTTATGAGATTGAAAGAGAGTTTCTTTTCACCTACCCTAGAAAACAGGAAGCAAAACTTTTTATTCGGGAAAAAGGCAAAAATATAGACTTTGGAGATAGCTTAACTGGAGCAAAAAAAAGTATCGAAAGTCTCTTATTGCCTAATCAACTTTTCTTGTCTAAAGCGGCCAATAATAATCATACACAACTAGGAGACATCTATCAATATATAATTGGCTCAGGATCTCAACCTACAGACTCAAAGTCTATTCTTTCACGCCTTTATGCTAGGACTGAACTTGTTGATGAATTAAAAAAAATAATGAAAATAGCTGATGTGGGAATAAAGGACATATTAATTGATAGAGATGAGAGAATACATAACATAAGAAGAACTAGTGACAATCGTTTGATAACAACGACCTCTTATGATTATATTATTACAACCTTTCATAGTATGTACAATGAAAATGGTGGTAGTGAGGAGGTAATATTTTCCCTAGATGAAGAATCGGAAGGTACAAGAAAGCTTTTTTATTTTGGGGCGGAGTTATTAATTAGCCTAAGCCAAAGACAAGATGTTTTAATTATAGATGAAATGAACAATAGTTTTCATCCACTCATTACCGAGATGATTATCAGGCTATTACAAAGTCCAGAAACCAACCCCAACAACGCACAACTCATCTTTACCACACACGATACTTCTGTATTACGATCCGATTTGTTTCGACGAGATCAGGTATGGTTTACTGAGAAAGACACCTATGGAGCTACGTCTCTGTATTCATTGGCTGAGTTTGACAAAAGTAAAGTAAGGGCTAATATTCCCTATGACAAATGGTATCTGAGTGGCCGCTTTGGAGCTTTGCCGCTGATTAAGGATTTTGATTTTCTAAAAGAAACAAAACCTACACCGCCAAATGTCTAAAAAGAGGAAGGAAAATACCCGTATTGTTCGGCAGCGGATTCTGATTCTATGTGAAGGAACTCAGACAGAGCCGAACTATTTTAAAGGAATGAAAGCCGACATTCATTTGAAAAATCCTCTTTCTGCCTTGCGTATAGAAGTCTTTGATACAACGATCAATAGCGGTCGAGAACTGGTAAAAAAGGCCAAAGAACTCAAAGAAGAAGCAAAAAAAGATAAAAATCCCTACGATAAGGTTTGGGTGGTAGTAGACAGAGATGGATATACCAAACATCCACAGGCTTTTGATCAAGCAAAGGCAAATGACATCCAGATTGCTTTCTCCTCTATTGCTTTTGAATATTGGTTTTTGTTGCATTTTGAACGAACCGCAAAAGCTTTTGCCAAGGCAGATGAGCTGATAAAGTATTTGAAAACAAAAGGATATACAGACTATGAGAAAAATAAAAGTCATTATGCCATCTTAAAAGAAAAAACAGAAACTGCTATTGCCAATGCCCAATGGATTCGAGAGAAACATCATCAATATGAGGTAGATACTCAGCTTTTATACAGGCATGAACTGAATCCCTTCACAGATGTAGATATGCTGGTGGAGTATCTGCTAGACTTATAAACCAAGAAAAAAAGCCATTCATGGATGACCTGTTAGATGCGGCTGATGTAAATCCCAAATAAGGGAATAGATTTGTGTGAAAATGCTACTTTTACAAACCTTTTTCAAAGGTCTCTGTTTTTAAACAAACTAAACATTCTCACGATCTATTTTATATGAAACCTGTGTACGCCGAAGTGATTACCATAGGTGACGAAATCTTGTATGGACAGATTACCGATACCAATACCCAGTGGATCAGTGCCGCATTATCGGAAATTGGCATTAAAACCATCCGTAAATCATCGGTAGGAGATACCGCAGAACAAATTGTGCAGATACTCCACGAAGCCAAATCCCGTGCCGATGTCATTCTGATTACTGGTGGACTAGGGCCTACCAAAGATGACATTACTAAAAAAACACTGACCAGCTATTTTGGTAGCCAGCTGGTACTCAATGAAGAAGCCTTGACTAATGTGACGGAGCTATTTGCCCAACGAGGCAAAGCCCTGACCGAACTGAACCGCCAACAAGCGATGGTGCCTGATAATTGTACCTGTCTGGTCAATAAAGTGGGTACTGCTCCTGGTATGTGGTTTGAGCAAGACGGCAAAGTATGGATCTCAATGCCTGGTGTACCTAGTGAGATGAAATGGCTGATGCAGAACTTGGTACTGGACAAGCTCAAAACCGTTTTTCAAACGCCTGTTATTTACCACAAAATCATTCGGACGGCAGGTATTGGCGAGTCGTTTCTAGCTGATATAATTGAAGCCTGGGAAGATGCTCTTCCACCCCATATTCGCCTGGCCTATCTGCCAAGTGTGGGGCAGGTAAAGCTACGCCTAACTGCCATTGGAACCGATGTAGCTGTACTGCAAGATGAAGTACAACAGCAAATCAATCAGCTGGTTACACTTGTGCCAGCATATATTTATGGCTATGATGCAGATGAAATGGAAACGGTGGTAGGAAATATGTTAACCCAGCGTAACCTGACGTTGTCTGTGGCCGAAAGTTGTACTGCCGGCTATTTGGCCCATACCCTGACCAGAATACCTGGCTGCTCGACCTATTTTATGGGAGGGATGGTTGTCTATAGCAATGAAATGAAAATCCATCAGTTAGGTGTGAAAAAAGAAACCATAGATACCTATGGGGCTGTCAGTGAGGAAACTGTATGCGAAATGGCTCAGAATATCCGTGCCATCACAGGTACAGATGTGGGGCTGGCTATCAGTGGCATTGCAGGCCCGGACGGAGGTACTCCCGAAAAACCCGTAGGTACTGTGTGGATAGCTTATGCAGATGCAGAAAAAACCATTACCTTGAAAGAGCAGTTCTTCCGTGAACGCATGATCAACATTCATCTTTCAACTTTATATGCCTTAAACATGGTGCGTCAGTATTTGCCTACAGAGGTAAATGACCCTATAAAATAAGGCAGAAAAGAACTTTAAAAGAATAGAATTTGGTTGTCTGGATGCTGCTGACGTTGCTATAAAAAAAGCTGAGAGTCGAAACTATACAGATCGTAGGCAAAAAACCCTGAAATCGTGGGTATAGCATTAAAAAAGTATTATTTTTGTTGCGGCGGGTACGCATAGGTGCGGAAAGAATTTTTATTACTTGCCTCAGAATGAGGAAAGTAATACGTATACGCGTCATTTTCTTCATTTTTAATTATTCCGAACTATGGCATTGATTGAAATGGTTATGCCCAAAATGGGCGAAAGTATCATGGAAGGTACAATCCTGACATGGCTTAAAAAAGAAGGTGATACAATTGAGCAGGATGAAGCTGTATTGGAAGTGGCTACCGATAAAGTAGATACTGAAGTACCTGCAACTCATGCAGGGATACTTAGGCAGATTCTGGTACAGGCCGGAGAGGTAGTAGAGGTAGGGAAGCCTATTGCTATTATAGATACGGATCTGACTACACCTCAACCAACCACGGAGTCCGCTTCTCAAACGTTGGAAATGGTGGATGTTGAAACACAGACACATGCCTCCACAATTGAATCACAGATCAATCAGATGACTTCTGCTTCGGTACAGCTAATGGATGCACCTATTACGGGTCGGTTCTATTCGCCGTTGGTGCTGACTATTGCCCGTGAAGAAGGAATTTCCATGCAGGAACTGGAACGTATTCCAGGCAGTGGAGGAGACAATCGTGTCACTAAAAAAGATATTTTGCAGTATGTGCAAAGTAAAAAAGAACCTGCAACTACTACAGCTCAACCTGTGGTTTTTACAGAAACAGGAGGCTATACAAAGGATACAACAACCGATACCGAGTCAACATCTCTGATTGATGAGACCATGTCTCTGATTGCCCAGATGAAAGCCATTCCGAAAGACGTGCCTACTGTTCAAGCTTCAACTGTACATACCGCAAACAATGAACAGCCTGTTACACAGGATTCTACGCCAACCGTAGAGCGGCCTGTCGCAGAAGAACCTGTACTACAGACTGAACCTGCGTTGCAGGATACTACCTATACACAGCCAGACTCTGTACAGCCAGAAGCCGAGGTAAAATCTGAGGAACAACCTGTACAAAATCTAGAGCAACCACCTGCGATTACTGTGCCTACGCAAGAACCCGTAGTGCAGGCTCCTGTGATAAAAGTAGCAGAACCTGTGCAACCTGTATCTTCTCCAGCAGTATCCTATAGTGGCAGAGCTGATATTATTGAGATGGATCGGATGCGGAAAATGATTGCCCAACGCATGGTAGATTCCAAACGTATTGCTCCTCATGTCACTTCTTTTGTTGAGGCAGATGTAACCAATATTGTGTTCTGGCGGAATCGGGTGAAGCAGGAATTTAAGTCACGCGAAGGAGATACCATTACATTTACACCTGTCTTTATAGAAGCTATTGCCCGGGCTATCAAAGACTATCCGATGATTAATTCGTCTGTAGAAGGGGACAAAATCATCGTGAAAAAAGATATTAACATCGGAATGGCCGTGGCTCTGCCCACAGGTAACCTGATTGTACCAGTCATTAAAAATGCTGACCAGTACAACATGGTAGGACTGACCAAGAAAGTCAATGACCTGGCTCGTCGGGCACGGGACAACAAACTCACCGCTGACGATCTGGCTGATGGTACCTTTACGATGTCTAATGTAGGCTCGTTTGGCAATGTAATGGGAACCCCTATTATTGTACAGCCACAAGTCGGTATTATGGCCTTTGGAGCTATTCAGAAAAAACCTGCGGTCATCGAAACTCCTTATGGAGATAGCTTGGGAATCAGACAGTTGATGTTTCTTTCGCATAGCTATGACCATCGGGTGGTAGACGGATCTCTGGGCGGCATGTTTGTTCGTCGTGTGGCTGACTATCTGGAAGCTTTCGATATAAATAGAAAGATATTTTAAGAGATCGAAAAAAGCTAAAGGTTAGCAAGTTGCCTGTGGTAGGTTTCTTAAAATCTGTTTAGAATGGATAGACACAGATCAAGCCTTGAGAATCAATAAATGAGTAAATAAAGAGGCATATTTTTTATTTACTCATTTGCTAACGTACTCATTTGCTCATTTAGAAAATATATATATATGCCTGGATTAGAATTTTTTGGCTCAGAAGAACGGAAAGAGGTTATGGACGTTCTGGAAACTGGTGTCATGTTTCGGTTTAACCACGATGTAGAACGCAAAGGACACTGGAAGTCGCTTGAATTTGAAAAATCGGTAGCTGATTTTGTTGGAGCCAAGTATGCCCACAGTGTCAGCAGCGGCAGCACTGCCGTTGTGACGGCCCTGGCTGCCTGTGGCGTAGGTTACAACGACGAGGTAATTGTACCTCCCTTTACGTATATTGCTACCATTGAGGCGGTGCTTTGGGTGGGAGCTATTCCAGTATTTGCTGAAATTGATGAGACACTGAACCTCTCCCCAGAAGGCATAAAAGCCTGTATCACACCAAAAACCAAAGCCGTACTATTGGTACAAATGTGCGGAGCCATGGCCAAGATGGACGAAATTACGGCGTTGTGTGCGGAGCAAAACATTATGTTGATCGAAGACTCGGCCCAAGCCTTGGGTGCCAGCTACAAAGGAAAATTTGCCGGATTGTGGGGAAAAGTAGGCTGCTATTCGTTTGACTTCTTTAAAATTACGACCTGTGGCGAAGGTGGTGTGGTGGTCACAGATGACAAACAACTCTACCACAATGCAGACATGTTTACCGATCACGGCCATGACCATGTAGGCAACAACCGAGGCATGGAAAAACATCCAGTGCTGGGTATCAACTATCGTATAGGTGAATTCAATGCAGCTGTTGGGTTAGCTCAGATGCGTAAAATCAAGCAATTCATTGAAATTCAACGCACCAACAAAGCGGCAATGGTAGCGGCTCTGGAAAAATCACCATTGGTACAGTTCCGCCTCATTCCTGACGAAGCAGGCGACTCGGCCACATTCCTATCATTCTTCCTACCTGACGAGGCAACCGCCCGATTGGTGGTAGATGAAATGAAAGCCGCAGGGCTGGATGCATTTCAGTACTGGTATGACAATAACTACCACTACATCAAAAACTGGGAGCACCTGACCGAACTTAAAACCCTGAACCCGATGCCGATTCAGGCACAGGCACGTCCGCAGGACTGGACAAACATCCGTTCATACGTACCCAAGTCAGACAACCTCATTAGCCGCCTGATTTCATTGCAAGTAAAAATCGGATGGACAGAAGAGCAACTCACCGAACGTTGCCAGAAATTGTTGCAGGTGATGGAAACTGTGGGTAAGAAAGTGAGTGTTACGGCTTGATATACAGGAATGTATCTAATTTAACCTCCAAAGCAGCTTTTTTAGATGCCTTGGAGGTTTTTTGGAAAAAAAAAGATATTTTCTAGGGGAAGAAATATTACTTACAATTTTTCTATTTCTTCACTGGAGAGACCAGTCGTTTTCGCAATCGTTTCAATGGCTATGCCGTTGTCTTTCAGTGCCTTTGCTACTTGTGTTATACCCTGTGTTATACCCTGTGTTATACCCTGTGTTATACCTTGCGTTATACCCTGTGTTATACCTTTCTGTAATCCCTCTTCCATGGCTGTTTCTATTGCGTAGTCATAGGTATTTTTCAGATCACGGAATATTTTCAGACTGTATTCATAGCTGTCCATCTCTGTAGAGTTAAGTTTTGCCAGTTCGGCAGTTTCGAAAGCCTGGGTAAATACTTCTTCTTTACGGAATATATGAGGAATGCTCTGAAAATCTTCTAAGTATTTGATGAAATACAACCACTGATCAAGCCGGGTTTCGAGGTCAGCTTCTTCTTTTTGAAAATTAGGCATTTCTAGGTATATGTAGGTGAGTTTGTCGTAGAAGACCTTGTTTTTGTCATTACGAAGTTTAACTGTATGTACTACTTCAGTTCGTTCTATCTCATCTTCATCATCAAAGACAAAATCCAGGATACCAATACAAAAGACAGCTTTCAGGTTATAGTTCCATTGTCCCTTCTCTGCTTGTTCTCGTATCGGAAAGGTAGAATAGTAAATGGTACGTTCCCGAAAATAATTTTGCTTGGCTTTTTGCAGTTCAACAATAAACTTTTCGCCTTTTTCACTTTCACAGTAAATATCATAAATTGCTTTTCGATCTGTGTCTGTTTGTCCGAGTTGCTCCGTATTTTTGAAAGAGAGTGTTTTAATCCTATTCTGAGGAGGCAAAAGGCTGTTCAGAAAGTCTATCAGCAAAGGTTTACTGGCTTCTTCACCAAAAATTTTCTTAAATCCAAAATCAGTAAAAGGGTTGATATATTTTGCTCTCATAGTTTGGGTGGTTGTGTAGATATATACACAAAAATACACATTTTTTTGTGCGTATGACCGTTTCATACTTAAATTCCTGTCCCAAAATAAGAGTCTTTTATATAGATTGTCACCTTGTTCCAATCCGATGCCTTGTATGTCTCTACCTACCGAAACCTATTTGTCCCAGCAGCAACGCCTGCCTGATTCTGGTAAGTCAATTATTGCCTGCTACGATGCCGAGCATATTGTTGTCTATCAGGCGTATAAACCTTCCATTGCCGAATTTGCAGTGAAGCATCAAAAGCTAGGTGGAAACGACTACAAGGAAACCCGCATGACCTGGATTAAACCTGGTTTTCTGTGGATGATGTATCGGTCGGGATGGGCTGGGAAAACGGATCAGGAACGGGTTTTGGCCATTACATTGCGGCAAATTGATTTTGAGGAAATCCTTTCCCATGCTGTACCTACCAGTTTTAAACCTAATCTGTATACGACCGAAGCCGACTGGAAAGAAGCCCTGAAAAACTCGTATGTGCAGATCCAATGGGATCCTGACCATGACCCGTTTGGAAAGAAACAAAGCCGACGGGCTATTCAGATCGGACTCACCAGAGACATGGCTCGCCGCTATGCCAACGAATGCATCACTGCCATAGAAGACATAACCGATTTTGTCCATACACAGAAACAGGTATTGGATACCCAGGGAATAGCCGCTCTGATCGTTCCTTATGAAGAAGTTTACCTGTCCAAGCATATGGATTTGAGTCAGATCTAAGGCTAAATCCATACAAATCTGTAGCTTTGCTCCCAGATCTGCTCACCTAACGTTTGTATCTCTATGTCTATTCCTATAAGTTCTGTTTTTGAGGTTATGGTGCCACTCACTGAAATGGAGGCTGAAAGTGTACGATTAGAACAAAAGAAGCAATACCTTAGAAGTCGCAATTTTCTGATTATCAGTGTAGTAGGACTAGGTGCTGTGGGCTTGATGTATGTGAAATCATTTACTGTTCTGATGGTTTTATCTGTGGTATTTCTGCTGTTTTGTCTACTGTTGACCTACTTCTTTTTCAAAAAAGCCAGGTTGTTAGAAGCGGGAGTAGTTACTGGAAAAAAAAATCGGCTTACGACTCATATTCAGGAAGTAAAACTCTTGTTTTCCAAGGACGTAGATACACAAAAACGGATGAGTTTTATAGTTGTCGTGAATTATCCCTATGAAAAAACAGGTCAGAAATCTTTTGGCATCGAAAACCAGCCAGACTATTTGCCACAGGTAGGAGAACAAGTCATTATAGACTATCTGCCTTATTTCATGCGGGCTTTTTCGATACTGCCTCTCCCAAATACTATGCCTGCTCAGTCTACATCCGGGGATTTTTCCAATCAAGAATAATTGTATGCTTGATTGTAGAACACCTGTTGACTTTCCTACAAGTAGGAAAGATTTTAGAGGCCTGTTGTATTGAAGTAAAAATACTGATTGTCAGAAGATTATATTCTTTTTTACTTTTTCTTTCGCCTTTTGTCCTATAGACTGACTATTTTTGTGGCTGGCTAATCACTTCAACGGAATGACTGACAAATTAAAAGCATTTTCCAATATTATATTTCTGGACATAGAAACTGTTTCTGGGGTAGAACACTACGAGCAGCTAGACGAACGCATGCAGCATTTGTGGAGTAAAAAAGCCAATCAATACCGCAAGAGCGGTACCGAAACAGATGCAGAGTTATATCGGCAGAGAGGAGGGATTCTAGCGGAATTTGGTTGTATCGTTTCTATTGCCCTAGGGTATTTTATCGAAAAGAAGGGTAAAACGGTCTTATCCGTCACTAGCATGGCTTCGGATAATGAAAAAGCCATGCTGGAAAAGTTTATTGAATACCTGAAACGGTTTGACCTGCATATCAATCGGAATGGAGAATATGGAAGCCGTAAGCCCATTCAATTGTGTGCCCATAATGGCAAGGAGTTTGATTTTCCGTATCTGGCTCGTCGCATTCTGATTAACCAGCTACAGGTACCCGATGTGCTACAGATGCAGGGCAAAAAACCGTGGGAAATTCAGCATTTGGATACGATGGAACTCTGGAAATTTGGCGACTTCAAAAACTTTACGTCGCTGGACTTGCTGGCGGCTATATTTAATATTCCTTCGAGCAAAGAAGAAATGGATGGAAGTCTGGTGCATGAAGTATATTATGAGGCACATGACCTAGAGAAAATAGCTCGTTACTGTGCCTTGGATGTAGTAAATGCCGCTCAGGTACTCTTGGCCCTCAATGGAGTGCCAATTTTGCCGCCCGAATGCATCGAACCAACCCGAACTGAGATTATCTGATTTTGTCTGAACCTTGATTTACAAGATTTTAGGATTGCCTTGATTAGGTGCTTTTTCTTTGTTAATGAACGATAGATACACCTGATTGGATAAAAGGCTTGGTTGGAGTTATCCTGTAATCAAGACAATCCTAAAATCTTGCAAATCAAGGTTCAGACAATATTTGCATGTTAGCTGAAAACATCCGTAATTCATCCATCCATACTTTTGCTATTTTTTTTATTCTTTAACTTCTGTCTGTTACATGTCATATACCTATGAATATCCTCGTCCGTCCGTAACCGTAGATTGTATTTTGTTTGGTTTTGATGAAGGTGAACTAAAGATTTTGCTGATTCAAAGGGGAGGAGAACCGTTTCGAGGCATGTGGGCATTGCCAGGGGGCTTTCTGGATATTGATACAGATCCTTCGCTGGAATATGCCGCCAAACGAGAGCTGGAAGAAGAAACTGGCCTCACCAATGTGTTCATGGAACAGTTGTATACCTTTGGTGACATGGGCAGAGATCCTCGTGGACGTGTGGTATCAATTGCCTACTATGCCTTATTGAAACTGTCCGACTATCAGAAAGTAAATGCTGGTACCGATGCTGACAGTGTCCGTTGGTTTGCCCTTTCCGAAGTTCCTGAAGACTTGGCTTTTGACCATGAGAAGATCCTGCAAATGGCCATTGAGCGGCTAAAAGGAAAGGTGCGGTATCAGCCTATTGGGTTTGAGTTACTACCAGAAAAATTTACGCTGTCTGAACTGCAACATTTGTATGAAGCAGTACTAGGTGTTACATTGGACAAACGAAATTTTAGAAAAAAGATCTTGAAGATGGACTTGCTGGTGGCTCTGGAAGAAAAGCAAGAAAAAGTAGCTCACCGTGCTGCTCGACTGTATCAGTTTGACAAGAAACGATACGAAGAACTGAAGTCAAAAGGCTTTAACTTTGAATTATAAAAGAAATGGTTGAATGGCAGGGCAACAAAGTTGCCCTATGACAGGCAATTAACCATTCAACCATTCATTTTATTTTGTCCGCTTTGCCTGAAGATTTTTGTCTAGGGCATCTAGGAATTCTTCGGTATACAGGTAGTGTTCACCGTGATTGACTTTGTTTCCGTGTACACATACAGCTAGGTCTTTGGTCATTTTGCCACTTTCCACCGTTTCTACGCATACTTCTTCTAAGGCAAGACAGAAATCAATCAGCGGTTGATTGCCATCCAATTTGCCACGGAAGGCCAGACCCCGTGTCCAGGCAAAAATAGAGGCAATAGGATTGGTAGAAGTTGGATTTCCTTTCTGATGTTCGCGGTAGTGACGGGTTACCGTGCCGTGTGCTGCTTCGGCTTCCATTGTTTTTCCATCGGGTGTAATCAGTACAGACGTCATCAGACCGAGTGAGCCAAATCCTTGAGCTACCGTGTCAGATTGTACGTCACCATCGTAGTTTTTACAGGCCCATACAAAGTTGCCATTCCATTTCAGGGCAGAGGCTACCATGTCATCAATGAGGCGGTGTTCGTAGGTAATACCAGCTGCTTTGAATTTGTCGGCAAATTCGGCTTTGAATATTTCCTCGAAAATATCTTTGAATCGTCCGTCGTATTTTTTCAGGATTGTATTTTTGGTAGAGAGATACACAGGCCATCCTTTTTGCAGACCCACATTGAAGCATGAACGAGCAAATCCACTGATAGATTCTTCGGTGTTGTACATACTCATGGCTACGCCACTGCCTTTGAATTGGTACACCTCATGTTCAATGATGGTTCCATCTTCTCCTTCAAACTTTACAGTTAGTTTTCCTTTACCAGGTACGACAAAATCAGTAGCCCGATACTGGTCTCCAAACGCATGACGACCCACAATAATAGGTGAATCCCAGGTAGTTACTAAGCGAGGTACATTTTTACAGACAATAGGCTCCCGAAAAACTGTTCCATCCAGAATATTACGGATGGTTCCATTGGGAGATTTCCACATCTGCTTCAAGTTAAATTCTTTTACTCGGGCTTCATCAGGGGTAATAGTCGCACATTTGATTCCTACGCCGTATTTTTTTATGGCTTCTGCGGCATCTACGGTTACTTGGTCATTGGTCTGGTCACGGTATTCCATACCCAAGTCGTAGTATTTAATATCAACATCAAGATAGGGGAGGATCAGTTTGTCTTTGATAAATTTCCAGATAATACGGGTCATTTCGTCGCCATCTAACTCAACGACCGGGTTGGCTACTTTAATTTTTTCCATTGTGCATGATAAAATAGAAATGAATAAAAACGGCGGGGAAGAGACCCCAAGTGTATCTTAAAATTGCCACAAAGGTAAGAACATCACTGCAAATTCAAAGATCTGCATGGAAAAGAAATTTATAGCCAGATTATTTGACTGTTGTGTCAAAAAAACTAAGCAAAAGTACGTGGTTTTATTTGATATTCAGGAAGATTTTCGGTTACTTTTATACAGGAAAAAGTACAAATCTACAGTTCAGTATGCGTGTATATAATCTGGGTGTAGGGCACAATGATTACCTGTATGTCTAAAATAGGTGCTTATAGGTAGTTTATCGGATTATAAAATAACTGGCTGTGTATCAAAATGTATGATGAAAAAAAGGCATCCTTTTTGTTTTCAAGCCTCTTTCCTGTCTTCCCGCAGGGATCTTCGCGCAAGGACAGCGGCCGTCGTCTGTGCGCGAAGATCCCTGCGGGAGGACAAAACAATAGTTTCATATG
>JACCDR011155824.1_pt1 | contig 25834 bp, 18 predicted proteins | sample 7446431 | NCBI WGS metagenome assembly JACCDR01 (sample SAMN15323443, study PRJNA562643) | freshwater metagenome | isolation source: river surface water | place: USA:Blue River Watershed | collected 2017-08-17 | reverse complement strand
GTGGTTGGGGCGTCATGCTGGACGATATAGTGGCAGGCTTGATTGTATGTGCTTTTTTCCATATGGTATGGCTCTGATGGGTGTTGGTTTAGTCAGTCGAGGAGCATAATGAAGCTGCCGCTACTTGCGCATTCTGCATCGAAACAGCATCGCGTGTCGCGATATGGCGCACATCCATGGCTGGTGCATGTCCTATTTCTGCTTGGTACTTTGTCGCTTTGTCCAGTACAAGCGAGGACCACATTGGACGGCGCTTCGTATAGCCCTGTGGCCTCAGACGCTGCCTTGTTGATGGCTGCTTCGGTCAATACCGCGCCTTATTTGTCCGTAGCAACCTCGCCAACTACGCTGTCAGTGAACGCAACGCCAGCGCCAAATTTACCAGTTAACACTCAAACATCGAGCTCACAGGCAACCACAGTTTCTAACGCCAATTCTGCCAAAGCCGCCGTCGTCGCTGCTGGCGAGAGCAATCGTAGCATTGCCAACCCGAGTACTATCAATTCAAGTACTATCAATTCAAGTACTATCAATTCAAGTACTTCCAACCGCACTATTATAGACCCCAGTATTTTTGACTACGACATCAAGCAATTTTCCAGCAGCGAGGGTCTAGATAGCAACGCGGTCAAAAGCATCACGCAAGACCAACAAGGTTATCTTTGGGTCGGTACCCTGTCCGGTATCAGCCGCTTTGATGGCAAACAATTCACGACGTTTCAGCATCATCAGCATCGTCAACTCGCTAGTAGTAGCATTAGTTACCTCTACACCGATCAACAAGGCTACATCTGGGTTGGTACTCGAAGTGGTCTTTCAGGCCTAGATCCTCGTGCGCAGAAATTCACCCGCTTTCCAATTATGGGCGAAGTGACCGATATAGAAACTGTTTTTGGTGATGAGATATGGGTTGCAGCTGATAATTTATTTCGTATTAAACAAGGCGAAGTGAGCCGTGTACAACAGATCAAAGAGCCGGTGCGGCAAATGGCGGTGGCGAATGATACGGTATGGGTGAGTACGGCGAAAACCCTATATCGGCTGCGATCCGATCTCAGTGTGGACAAATTTCCATTACCAGCACCACTGAGTAAGCATCAAATTCATGATTTAAAAGTCTATAGTGACGGCTTATACATCGCCAGTGAACAAGGATTTTATCGACTGACTGCCGCCGCTCAGTTTGAAGCTGTACTGCCGGATAGTGGCAGTAATCCGGCGATATATAGCCTGCTTAAAGATAGTCAGGGCGATGAATGGGCTGCAGGCTATAGCCGCTTACTCTATAAAGGGCGCAACGCATCGTGGCAAGATATCAGCGGCGAGTCGCTGGGGCTTGCAACACCGGTGGTGGCGACCTTTTTGGATAAACAACAGAATCTGTGGTTAGCGACCATGGGAGATGGCTTGTTTCGGATTACCCGCGGTCAGATCCGGCGTATTTTACCGAAAAATATGGCAGATCCTGCGGTGCGTTCCTTATTAAGTATCAATGATCACTCTTTATTGGTATCGACGCCGACCACGTTAGGCTTACTCAGTGCTAACGAGCAATACCAACCCTTACCCCTAAAACAAATGATTGGGGTGGTATATGATGTGGCCAATAACAAAGATGCATTGTTGTTGGCCACCGAGCAAGGGCCGCTGCGTTTACAGCTACCAAGTGGTCAACTTTCACTGTTGGATGAAAGCTTGGCCGGGATCCATACCCGCGTGATTCAGCCAAGAAAAGCGGGAGGATGGTGGATCGGTACCGCGCAAGGTTTGTACGCTTTTGATAATAACGCCCTGAGTCGTGCCAATTTTGGATTGGAGCTCGATAATGCCGTTATTACTTATGTCGTTGATAACACAGACCGAGTTTTCATAGGTACCAGTCAAGGTGCCTTTGAGATGAAACAAAAACAATTGATTCGACTCGGCCCAGGCACTGCGTTGTATGATGCCTTTATCAATAGTATTCAAGTGTTGCCTGACGGTGGTCTGTTGTTGGCCACCACCGATGATGGTTTGTTCTTGCAACAACCCGATGGGCAGTGGCGGCAGTATGACAGAACCAATGGCTTGCCGTTTGAACCTATAGTGGCAATTGCGCAAGATCACCAACAGCAGGCGCTTTGGTTTAGCAGCTTAAAAGGTATCTTACGCTTACCCATGTCCGCACTCAGTGCGCCGGCACCTATTAATCTTCAATTTGAACAAGTATTAACGCCTTACGATCGCCAACTTGGCACACCGCCTGGACGTTGTTGTAATGGCGCAGGGCACGCTAAGATTGCCATGTTTAAACAACAAGTATGGTTCCCTACCTTAAAAGGTATGGTCGCTATTCCTGATAATTATCAATCGATGCCCACGGCGACCGTCGTGCCAATTTTTGAACGCATTGACGCCAGCCAACCGCATAACTTGTCGGGCAGCTCGCCGCGTATGCTACTCACCACTGACGATCGGAATATCAGCATCCGTTATAGTGCTATCGATTTTAATAAGCCGGATGCGCTGGAGTTTCGCTATCAACTGGTTGGTTTTGATAAAGATTGGCGTTATGTCGGTACTCGACGCGAAGCGATTTACACCAATTTACCGGCGGGTGAGTACAGCTTTGTGGTGCAAAGTCGTAACCTGTTGCAGCCATGGCAAGATGCACAGCAAGCCACCTTACAGTTAGTGTTACCCCGTCGTTTTAACGAAACCTATGTTTATCAAGGTCTTTGGGCATTATTGGTATTTATTGGCTTATACAGTGTATGGTGGTTTTTACGCCGTCAAACCTTTAAGCGGGAACAAGAGCTGAGTGTACTGGTGAAGCAGCGCACCCAAGAGCTTGAAACGTCGAATGCGCGGTTAAATGAACTGAATGAGCAGTTATCGCAGTTAACGCACAAGGATGGCCTGACGGGGCTGCGTAATCGACGTTTCTTGTACGAGCAAATGCCAAAAGATACCGAGCAATACCAACGAAATCGCGATGTACAGCAAGATTGGTCAACCTGTTTTGCCATGATCCAATTGGAAATTGATGGATTTAAATTAATTAATGACAGCTACGGCCACAACAGTGGTGATAGTGTACTGCAACAGGTCGCGGGATTATTGATCCGTGAAACACGCGGCTCAGATTATGTGGTGCGGCTTGAAGCCGCGAGCTTTGCGGTCGTCCTGCGCGATGTCAAACCTGAGCAAGTGCTTAGCTTTGTACAATATATCAATCAAATCATGGCAGCTGAGGATTTTATGTTGCTGGATGGCCGTTCGGTGCAATTGCGCTGTTCGATCGGTTTTTCGCTTTATCCACTAGCGTTACTGGGTGGCCAGTTAATTAGTTGGGAAACCTCGTTGATGCTAGCGGAACAAGCGATGTTACACGCTCGGTTACAAGGTCGAAATATGGCGGTGACGATCGAATTTGATGAAGTCGTCGATGCCTTTGAGTTTGAAGAAGTGCAGCAAATTGGCGAACGTTTAGAGTCGTTGATCAGTGGTAATTTAGCGCGCTTTTGCTTATTTCCATGCCGTGCTGAGGCGGCGAACGTTCGAGTGTTTGATTAAAGGCATCTTCGCAATACCTACAAAAAAGCCGCATCAAATGCGGCTTTTTTTATGGGGAGGGCGGGAATCAGCCAAGATCACTGGCCAATAAAATGCTGGATTTGCCGTAAAATACCTGCCGCATCCAAGCCCAATTCTTGGTACAACTCTTCCTGTGAGCCATGGCGAACAAAGTGATCGGCAATGCCAATATTGAGAATTTTCACTGCGTATCCTTGTGCCAACACCGCTTCATTAACGGCAGAACCTGCACCGCCGGCTAGCGCATTATCTTCCACTGTCACTAAGACAGCATGATCCTGCAGCAATTGTTGGATCAGAGCCATATCCAGTGGTTTGACAAAGCGCATATCGACCAAAGTGGCATCGAGTTGCTCGGCTGCGTGTTTCGCGGCGTGTAACAGGGTGCCAAATGCCAAAATGGCAATAGATTTGCCGTGGCGGATGATTTCGCCTTTACCCATGGGCAATGCCTGCATCGTTGGATTAGGCGTAATGCCAGTACCAGCACCGCGCGGATAACGAACGGCCGCCACACCTTGGTATTGATAACCAGTGTATAGCATTTGTCGGCACTGATCTTCATCCGAGGGGGCCATGATCACGACGTTTGGAATGCAGCGCAGGTAGCTTAAATCAAATACGCCTTGGTGAGTTGCACCATCAGCGCCCACCACACCCGCACGGTCAATGGCAAAGAGCACATCTAATTTTTGCAGCGCAACATCATGGATAAATTGATCATAACCGCGTTGCAAGAAGCTGGAGTAAATGGCCACCACGGGCTTTAAACCATCAATCGCCAAACCGGCAGCTAGTGTCACCGCATGCTGCTCCGCGATGGCAACGTCAAAATAACGGTCTGGATATTGTTTAGAAAAGGCGACTAAATCAGAGCCTTCGCGCATCGCAGGCGTAATGGCTTGCAGTTTAGGATCCTGCGCCGCCATGTCACACACCCATTGGCCAAAGATATTAGAAAAGCTCGGTTTGCTGGCTTTTTTCGCCGGTTGCGTCTGACTTGTTGGGTCAAACTTACTCACCGCATGATAGCCGATGGGGTCTTGCTCGGCAGGGGCGTAGCCTTTGCCTTTTTTAGTGACCACGTGCAGCAACTGCGGGCCTTTTAACTGTCGCATGTTGCGGATGGTGTCGACTAAATTATTCACATCATGGCCATCGATCGGGCCAATGTAGTTAAAACCAAGCTCTTCAAAGAAGGTGCCTGGCGTCACCATGCCTTTAAAATGTTCTTCGGCGCGGCTGGCAAGTTCATGCAGGGGCGGTACGCCACTTAAAATACGTTTACCACCTTCTCGCAGGCTGGTATAAAAATTCCCCGATAAAATACGGGCAAAATAGCGATTTAAGGCGCCAACGTTTTCCGAAATCGACATTTCGTTGTCGTTGAGGATCACCAGCATGTCAGGCCGGACTTCGCCTGCGTGGTTCATGGCTTCAAACGCCATGCCTGCGGTAATAGCGCCATCACCAATCACGGCGACCACTTTACGATTTTTTTGCTCTTGTCGAGCGGCAATGGCCATACCAAGCGCGGCACTGATCGAGGTACTGGAGTGACCAACGGTCAGCGTATCGTACTCACTCTCTTCTCGGCACGGGAATGGATGTAACCCATTGAGCTGACGAATAGTTGGCATCTGTTCGCGGCGGCCGGTAAGGATTTTATGTGGGTAGGCTTGATGGCCTACATCCCAAATTAGCCGATCAAATGGTGTTTGGTAGACATAATGCAGTGCAACCGTAAGCTCGATAGTACCGAGCCCCGAAGCAAAGTGACCGCTACTTTGGCTAACACTTTGTAATAGATATTCCCGCAGCTCATTACACAGTTGTGGCAATTGATCTTGTGGTAACTGCCGCAGATCTGCCGGTAAATCGGCCTGTTGAAGCAGGGGAAATTGTGAAATATTGGGTGCCATAGTCAGGGACCTTGTTTAAAAACGACGTGCGATGACGTAGTGGGCGAATGCTTGTAATGCTTGAGTATCCGCGTCGATGGCGTTCAGGGCAGCTAACGCATCTTGGAGCAGCTGCTGAGCTTTTGCTTTGGCGGCGTCCAGCCCCATTAATGCAGGATACGTTGATTTGTTCTGTGCGAGATCTGAACCTTGCGGTTTCCCAAGGGTTTCGGTATCACTTTCAATATCCAAAATATCATCTTGGACTTGGAAGGCTAAGCCTATGGCTTGGGCAAAGCGCACAAGCTGCGTTTTGGTTTGCTCGTTTTGCGCTGGGCTACAGGCAAAACCGAACATAACGGCACATTCAATCAGTGCACCGGTTTTATAGCGATGCATTGCTTCTAGCGCCGTTAATGTCATCGGCTTATTGGTGTGTGCTAAATCGATGGCTTGACCCGCGCACATACCAAAGCGACCACTGTGCAAAGCCAGTTGCTGCAGCATGTTCAGGATCGCAGCAGACTCAACCTGATGATAAGGGTGCAAACTGATGAGTTCAAACGCCATGGCTTGTAAAGCGTCTCCAGCCAAGATGGCCGTGGCTTCGTCAAAGGCCTTATGACAGGTCGGTTTGCCACGACGTAAATCATCATTGTCCATGGCCGGTAAATCATCATGAATAAGTGAGTAGGTGTGCAGGCACTCGATAGCGCCGGCAGGGCCATCCAAATCATCCAGCGCAGCGCCTAACATTTTCCCGACGGCGTAGACCAAAAATGGTCGAATACGTTTACCGCCAAGCAATAAACTGTATTGCATGGCTTGTTGTAGTGCATCTGACGGCGATGGTTTCGCCATCAATTGCGCGGTCAAAAATGCTTCAACCCGCTGCTGAAAGTGCGGTAACGACGACAAGGCCAACTTATTCTCCTGTCAAAGGTGCAAAGGGGACCAATTGTTCTGATCCTTGTTGCTGCACGAGCATTTGTACTTTTTGTTCTGCGGCTTGTAATTGCTGCTGACTTAGCCTAACCAGATTAATGCCTTGCTCAAACTGTTGCAATGAGGTTTCCAATGGCAAATCACCTTGTTCCAATTGCTGCACAATAGTGGACAATTCTTGCAACATGGCTTCAAAAGTTGGTGCTGTTGATTGCTTTTTGCTCATGGTTAACCCTTCTTGAAAGTGTGCGCAAAGTTACCTTAGCAGGCTGGTACGGTCAATCAGATTAGCCAGTTTGACGGCGAAAAAGAATGAGAAAAAAGATTTTTTGTAATGTTGCGCTCGGTGTTGTCGATAACTATTGGTAAGCTAAGATAAATTTAGTTCGATAACTGTTTGTTGTGGGAGATGAGTTGTGGATTTAGCAACGGTAATTGGCTTAATTGCGACCTTTGGCATGATGGGTTGGGCGATGTTTTTGAGCTCAAACGGTAACTTGGTCATGTTCTACGACTTTGTGTCTATTGTTATCGTGTTTGGCGGAAGTATCACGGCGGTCTTGATGAAATTTACCTTTGCCCAGTTGGCGGCGTCCGGAAAAGCTGCGGGTAAGGCGTTTATGTTCAAAATGGAATCGCCAGAGGAGCTGATTGAAAAAGCCGTACAGTTGGCTGATTCGGCGCGCAAAGGCGGTTTTTTAGCGCTGGAAGAAGCCGAAATTCCTAATGCGTTTATGCAAAAAGGGATCAACATGTTGGTCGATGGCCATGATGCCGATGTGGTACGTAGTACGCTGGAGAAAGATATCGATTTAACCTATGAGCGGCACGGCACCTATATCGGTATTTTTAAACAAATGGGGGATCTGGGGCCTGCAATGGGCATGATCGGGACCTTGATCGGTTTGGTGGCCATGTTGGCAAACATGTCAGACCCCAAAGCGATAGGGCCCGCAATGGCGGTTGCACTTTTAACCACGCTCTATGGCGCTATGCAAGCGAACTGCTTATTTATGCCGTTGGCTGACAAAATGTCGGTACGTAATGAAGAAGAAAAAACCAATAATTTATTGATTTTGGACGCCATTATGGGGATCCAAGATGGGCAAAACCCCAAAGTGATCGAGGGCATGCTGCGTAACTATCTTAAAGCCAGCAAACGTGAAGTGAAAACAGATGGTGAATAAACCAAAGACGAAGGTTCAATCCATCATGCTTGCTATTGCATCGAGACATGCATTGCGATGTCTGGCACCAAATTTAACCGCTGGACGAGGAGTTATCTATGGCCGGATGTCCTAAATGTCCACCGCCGGGGTTGCCGGCCTATATGGGCACCTTTGCGGACTTGATGTCACTGCTGATGTGCTTCTTTGTACTGTTGTTGTCGTTTTCGGAAATGGATGTGCAAAAGTACAAGCAAATCGCCGGATCTATGGCGTTTGCGTTTGGGGTGCAAAATAAAATTGAAGTCAAAGACATCCCTAAAGGAACCAGTGTGATCGCGATGGAGTTCCGTCCAGGCCGGCCTGAGCCAACCCCGATTGATACGATTCAGCAGCAAACGGTGGATATGACGCAACAAACCCTCGAGTTCCAAAAAGGTGAGGACGATACGGACGGCGGGCGGCAGGAGCAACGCGAGGATAAAACCGGTGGCGCGTCGGATAGCACGGATGAAATGGTGAAGCCGCAAGAGGAAACTCAGTCGCAACCTGCGGAGAACCAAGAGCAAGTCAACGAAATGCTTAAGAAAATTGCAGAGCAAATGCAAGAGCAAATTCAAGATGGTGCCATTGAGTTAGAATCGTTAGGGCAGCAAATCATCATACGGATCCGTGAAAATGGCTCCTTCCCGTCGGGGTCGTCGTTTTTGCAGCCGCGCTTTAAACCCATTGTGCAGCAAATAGGCACGATTTTGCGCGATATTCCAGGCGAGATCACCGTATCGGGCCATACCGATAATGATCAAGTGTCGGATGAGCTACACAGCAATAACTGGGAGTTGTCAGCCAAACGTGCGGTGGCGGTTGCCACCGAGCTATTGAGCGGTACTGGCTTACCTAAAGAGCGACTGGTGGTGGTCGGGCATGCCGATACCCGGCCGCTAGTGCCAAATAATAATGAGCTCAATCGTAAACGAAATCGTCGGGTCGAGATTTCTATTTTGCAGGGCAAAGCCAAAGAATCAGATCCGATACAGCTTCGCAATAACAACCAACCGGCTACCTCTGTATTGGACGACAACGCTGGCGGCTGATGGCTATTGATGTTTGTGCTGTGCTGCAGGCAAGTCGTGGCAGTTTAACGGGAAAGGGCGTATAATTGCGCCCTTTTTGCAGTGCAGCTAGGCGCCACTATGATCGAATTTATTATTAAATTGCATCCGGAAATCGCGATTAAAAGCAAGTCTGTGCGGAAACGCCAGACCAAGTTACTGGAGCAAAACATAAAAACGATTTTGCTACAGCTGCATCCAGATATTGTGGTGACCAACTTTTTTGACCACCTTACGGTTAGTGCCGCCTTTGACGATGAAGCACTCGCCACCGCGATGGCGCAGCATCTGCAATGTATTCCGGGCATTGTGCAATTTGCCCGCATGAGCTCATCGACCTTTACCGATCTGCACGATATCTTTTTGCAAGTTTTGCCGGTGTACCAACCGTTGCTGCAAGGTAAGAAATTCTGCGTGCGGGTAAAACGCTTTGGCGATCATCCGTTTACCTCCACCGAAGTTGAGCGCTATGTCGGCGGCGGTTTAAATCAGCATATTGCATCGGCCAGTGTGAGTTTGCAGCAGCCGGACCTAAAAGTCATGCTAGAGCTCAAACAAGACAAGCTCATTATGATGAATCGCATCTACCAAGGCATGGGCGGATTTCCCTTGCCATCGCAAGGTGATGTGTTGTCGCTGTTATCCGGTGGTTTTGACTCGGCCGTGTCGAGTTACTTGATGATCCGAAAAGGACTGCGAACGCACTTTTTGTTTTTTAACCTCGGTGGGGCAGCGCACGAAACCGGTGTTCGCCAGATGGCGTTTTACTTGTGGCAAAAATACAGTTTATCGCACAAGGTTAAGTTTATATCGGTCGATTTCGCACCGGTAGTCAATGAAATTTTATCCACCATCGATAGCGGTTTGATGGGCGTGGTACTCAAACGCATGATGATGCGCGCCGCGGCTGATGTGGCAGACCAAATTAATGTCCCAGCGATTGTAACGGGCGAAAGCGTCGGTCAGGTCGCCAGCCAGACAATTATCAATTTAAACGTGATTGATAGAGTGACTGACACCTTAATCCTGCGACCACTGATTTACCAAGATAAACAAGAAATTATCGATATAGCGCGCGCGATTGGCGTGGAAGACATTGCCAAAACCATGCCGGAATATTGCGGTGTGATATCGAAAAGTCCAACCGTCAATGCTGATTTAGCTGCAGTTTTAGCAGCCGAGCAGCGGTTTGATATGCAAATTTTGCAGCAAGCCTGTCAACACGCCAAAATACTCGACATTCGTACAGTTGAATATCAAGCGCAGCAACAAGTGACGACCGTTGCCAGTACCGCGGTATTGCCCGCTGCAGCCGTGGTATTAGATATTCGCGCCCCCGATGATGCCGAACGCGCCCCGCTGCAAGTGCCTGGTCATGAAGTGCAGCTCATGCCATTTTTCCGTCTTGCCAGTCAATTTAGCCAGTTAGACCGGCAAACCTCGTATTTTCTGTATTGCGATCGTGGTGTCATGAGTCGGTTGCAGGCGTTGTTACTGCAAGAAGCGGGGCATCAAAACGTGGGTGTTTATCAGCCCAGTGCCAGTAAATAATGGTTGCTCATGGGGCGCCATCGAGCGTAGCTGTGTAGCTGCGAATCATATTGGCTGACAAACGCTGTGTGCTGTTTGCTAAGCCATACACATTCGCTAAGACGTTCGCCCAGGTGCCGCTAGCGACATTGCTCGGGGTACTGCAGACCCAGTTGCTGCCAAAGCGCGGCGTGATGAGTGGCGGGGATTTGATGCTGCGTGGCTTTTTCTAATAGAAATCCGGTAATGGCGCTCAGTTCTGTGCGCCGGCCATGGCGAATATCCTGCAGCATCGATGAATAATTTTGTGCCGTGGCATGGATGACTTGCTGCACGCGAGCTAATGCTGCATGCACGGGCATATCGATGCCATCTGCCATCGCAATGGCACAACATTCCGCCACCAAACTTTCAATTTGCTGACTAAAGCGTGGATCGGCTAATTGCCCATTTTGGCATTGATGCAGCGCCGTGAGCGGATTGATGACGGCATTAACGACCAATTTTTGCCACTGCGTGCTGATTATATCCTGGCTGAGTTGGCAAGGTGCCAGCATGGCCTGTAAGTGTTGCAGTGCCTGTGGCGCCATGTGGGCGCTTTGATTACAAGGGCCAACAAAGCTGCTTCCAAGACCACTATGCACCACATGCTGTGGGCTGGGTTTAAATGCGCCATGGGTGGTGGTGGCAAACCATAAACCTTGCTGAGGACCAAGTAGCTGTTGTACTGGCGCTATGGTGCCCATACCGTTGTGGCACAGCACGAGCTGGGCCTGTTCGGTGAGATAGGGTTTCAGCGCGTTGATGACGCTGACGACATCGTAGGCTTTGACGGGGATCAGAACATGCGACAGCTCACCTTGGCTGGGGGGAAATTCAAAGGTTTGCTTAAGGCTCTGCTCTGCTAAGGTGTCGTCGATGGATGGCGCTTTTTGCGGTATCGCCAATTTGCTTTGCGCTGGTGTGGCCGGCGTAAAGGCAATCTGCAGTGAACGCGAGCTGGGACCTGTTAACTTCGAAGCTGTGGTTTGGGTGTTGTCTTTTGCCTGTAGTATGGCTTGCCCCGCTGTTTCACGTCGCCACAAAAAAATGGGAACGCCAGCCGAGTGCCCTTGTACTGCACACAATAAACCAATGGCGCCTTGGCCAACGATATGCCAACCGTGGTAATTTGAGTTAACTGTCATAATGTGTGGCCATCATTGTGATCGCTGTCCTGTTGTGACAGACAAATATAGTGACACGCATATTGCCATGTTGTTCATGGGCATAGCAGGGATTTGCATGCAAAGTTATCCATTTGTCCGTCACAGTACAGGCATCGTTAGAAAAGCTGCATTTCGCGTCGTATGATGATGCCCAAGCTCCCATCGCGAAACACCACATAACCTGACACTTGATAACGAAACACGACGTCTTCACCGCACAGCCTTGACAAACCGCTCGCTACGCCGATGGCGCCTGTTGCGCGTTGTCCGCATGTTGTTGAATGCGATGACTAAAACATAGCACTAGCGTTATGCCAATACAATCGGCCAAAAAATCCCACGGATCGCCCATGCGGTTGGTGAGGCTATGCTGCAGCACTTCGACTAAAGCACCATAGCTGGCAAGCCACGCAAACACGGCCCATATTTTCAACCGATAGGCCAGTATAAACAGCAGGGTCAAGACGGCAAACACCAAGACATGCATAACTTTATCATTTGGCATCCATGCTGATGGAATACCGGACACATCTTTTAAAAATCCATACAAGCTCACCATCAGTGCCAGCCAAAATCCAACAGGGCTCAGCCGCAGGCAGAGCAGCCATAGTTTTGTCTTTAATGACATTCGATGTTCACCGGGCGACGTTGGTGCGGACATAAATATTCCTTGTGCATGCTCGAGTTGATGGACGATTCATGGTATGTCCGAGAGGTTTCAATACCTAGCGGCAGTGAAAACCCTGCGGTAAAAAATTCAGTGCTAGTGAAAACGCAGTGACTGTGCATACGTGAGTATCGTTAGGCAGCATTGCGGCGGGCCATGGGGTGTACTCGGTTTACCCATGCTAATCACTATGCCAGATAGCTATGCCTGAAAGCTATGCCAGATAGCTATACCAGATAGCTATGCAGGCATAGTCGCGCAGGCATATTAGTACAGGCATATAAGTGCAGGCATATTAGTGTAGGCATAGCTGCGTTTTAAATGGGTGTTTGATACAGCATATTGATACTAAGTGTTGCATCAACACCCGGTTGCATGGACGCGCGACAACCCCTGAGTGCCGTGGCGCATTAACTACAACGCTCTACACGATGTCGCCACTGCCGAGGCGCACTTGAACACAGCATCAAACAGCGATCACGATGTGCTATACGCGAGCATATAGCACAACGGTATGCAAACCTACGCTCTTGCGCCATCGGCACGAACGTTGCGCCGACTTAGTCGCGGAAGTTTTTAAACTGAAACGGCTGGCCCAGATCGCTGGTGCGCACTAATTGCATGACGGCTTGCAAATCATCGCGTTTTTTACCCGTGACACGCAGCTCTTCGCCTTGAATGGCCACTTGCACTTTAATGCCGCTATCCTTGACCAGTTTCACCACCTTTTTAGCCATCTCTTTATCAATACCTTGCTTGATAGTGATATGGCGGGTGATGTATTTGCCGTGGCGGTCTTCTTTTTCGATCTTGAAACTACTAACGTCCAATTGCAGTTTACTGGCTTTACCAGCAAAAATATCAAACAGCTGCATGACTTGTTGGTCCGCTTCTGCAGTCAGTTCGATATGGTCTTTATTAAGCTCGATTTTGGCATCGACACCGCGAAAATCAAAACGGGTTTCCAGCTCACGCTTGGCATTTTCCACCGCGTTTTTGGCTTGATTCATATCAATTTCTGAAACTATGTCAAATGAAGGCATGATATTCTCTTTTGCGTTGTACATTACATGGGTGACTATACATAGACACCTATTGTAAGCCAAACCGGCGATGGCAAACAACGGCGGGCGACACCCCGCGTGAAACTCGGTTTATGGTGTGATGTCGCAGCGTCATCACATTGTGTCCAACCTCCATGCCCCCAAGCCAGCATGGGCCTCGTGCATGAAAGCCCCTAAAACTAATAATTTAGACATCTGGATTTCTGTTGACTTTCAAGGTTCGGCGGCTACACTAGCGCCCGCTACGTATAGCACTGTTTCAGGTGCCAGCTTAACGCTGGTGAAACGGGAAGCTGGTGCCAATCCAGCGCTGCCCCCGCAACGGTAAGCAGGATAGCCTTGTCTATCGATATCAAACCACTGTGTTGCACTAAGACGAAGTGTTGGCGACGCGCCCACTTAGTTTACCGCTCGACATGGGAAGGTTGATACCATCAGTTCAATGATGCTGTAAGCCCGGAGACCGGCCTGAAATGTCTTTCACTATCAACACGCGGTGGGCGTGTTCTATGGAGCTTTTATGCCAAAACAAGCCGAATGTTTAACCGGCCGCCGTACTCACGCGACCAATCTTTATCCTGTACCGCCTTTTGCAGCACGTTTTACCTCATCGTTTTCGCTGTTATCCACATGTGTAGCCTTGAGTCTTTCTACCGGCATGGCGCATGCAACAAGTCAGGTAGCGGACGACACTATTGAGCACATCAGTGTCACGGCCAACCGAGTGTCAAAAGCACTGCCGGATACCCTAGCCAGTGTGACAGTGATTGACCGCGCGGCCATTGAAGCCTATCAACCCAAGGATTTAGCCGATTTATTGCAATTCGTACCAGGGGTTCAAGTGGCGCGCGATGGCAGTCGTGGCCAAAGCAGCAGTGTATTTATTCGTGGCGGCAAAAGCGGGCATAGCCTGATTTTGGTGGATGGCGTTCGCGTCGGATCCGCCACCTTGGGGTATTTTTCAATTGCCATGTTACCGGTGGCGATGATTGAAAAGGTCGAAGTCATTCGCGGGCCACGAGCCGCACTGTATGGCTCTGATGCCGTGGGTGGCGTGATCGCCATCACCACGCGGCAAATTGCCTCCACTGAGTTAAATTCGGCAGTTGGTAGTTTTGGTCAACACGAGCTGGATTTGCATGTTCGGCAACAGTATAAAGACAGTGAGTGGTTCGCCTCCATCGGCTCTGCCGCGGCGGATGGTATTTCAGTGCAAGATAACATCGACCCCGATCGTGATGGTTATCGGCAATACTATGGCAAATTAGGCGCTGCCATCACGCATGAGACCGGCCGCTGGCAATGGCAATCTCAGCTCAATAGTGGCTATTACCAATATGATTCTAGTTTTGGCGCGGATGAAGCCGATACCTTGCAAAATAGTCATCAACTGCAATGGCAATGGCAAAATGATCGTGTACAGCAACAAGCTAGAGCGTCGCTAAGCCAAGATGATAATGAATCCTACAGCGAAACCGTGGCAGCCTCGTTGTTTGCTACGCAGCGCCGTGAGTTTGATTATCAAATCAACTATGCACTCCTGCCAAATTTAGCCTGGCTGAGCGGCGTTAACTGGGTTGAAGATCGGGTGGAAAAGACCGGCGCGCCTTATAGTCAGCAGCAGCGACATACCCAAAGTATCTTTAGTGGGCTGAGTTGGCAATGGCAGTCATGGCTGCTTGATGCCACTGGGCGGCGCGATAATATTACGCAATATGGTGACGAAGATAGTTATCAGTTAGCGGCAGGATACCAACTTACACCTGAATTAACCGCGCGGGTCAGCAAAGGTTCTGCCTTTAAAGCACCAACCTTTAACGAGCTGTATTGGCCTAAATTTGGCAATCCATTATTGCAACCTGAAACATCTATTGCTTATGAAGCAGGTTTATATTTCGCCAGTACCGATCTGGTAATGGATGTGGTGCATTTTAATCGCGATTTGACCAATATGATCATCTGGAAGCAGCCGGTCACCAACGTGGAATTAGCAACCGTAAAAGGGGCTGAATTTAGCGTGCAAACCCAGCTGTGGGGCATAGAACCACAATTGAGTTACACCTACACGGACGGCCGAGATAGCCGAACCGGCTTGAAACTGGTCAAGCAACCGGCCCATAAAGCCAGTTTGGTTCTTAGTAAACAATGGCAACAATGGCGCTTTGCGGTGGATACACTCTATCGCAGTCGATCTTCAATGGGCGTTGATTTTAACGGTAAAGTTCAGCCTGATTTAGCCAGTCATGTGCTGCTTGGAACCGGGGTGCACTATCAGGTCAATGCTCAGACCACACTGCGGTTTAGCATTGATAACCTGCTAGATAAAACCTACCAGACCAACTTAGGCTACGCCCAACCGGGTCGAGAGTTGCGTTTGGCGGTGCAGCTGAGTAACTTCTAAACAGGCCAACCGCTCAACCCCCTGTGACGGCAATTATCAATGCCGTGACGTTCAGTCACCCCTCAAGTTTTGCAAGCGCCCTTTAGCCTAGTTGCTAAGGGCGCGTTTTGCCGCCTATCGGTCAATCATCCATCGGCCAATACCGAATAACGCAACATTAATAGCACAGCGCACCGAGTAACGTCGTTTTATAAACCGACTGAATATGCTTGGATTCATGTGTTTTTATAGCGCGTTATTTCAACCAGCTGGCATAGACCTGCTTAAATTTTGCCAGTTTGGGCAGCACCAACGCGCGGCAATATGGCTGGTTGGGATTATTGGCGACAAAGCGCTGATGATAGGCTTCGGCCGGATAAAACACAGAGGCGGGCTCGATGGCGGTGACGATAGGATCAGCCCATAGTGCCTGTGCCACCGCAAGACTGGCAACCGCGTGCTCCTGCTGCTCGGGGGAGTGCACATAAATCACCGAACGGTACTGTGAACCGACATCATTCCCTTGTCGATTGAGGGTGGTGGGGTCATGTAAAAAGAAAAACAATTCCAGCAGCTGAGCCGTTGCAATCACATCCGATTGGTACTGTAACTGAACCACTTCCGTGTGGCCACTGTCACCTTGGCAGATAGCTTGATAATTGGCCAACTGGGCGGGGCCTCCCATATAACCACTGACGACGGATTCAACACCGCGGATGGCCGCAAACGCCGCCTCGATGCACCAAAAACAGCCAGCACCTAGTGTGATGGTCGTTAGCGGGAGGGGCGTCGTGGTATGCGGTGTGTTTATGGCGTGGTCTGACATTTGAATAGTTCCTCTTTGGATGCTGTTGTTTCGCCGCTACTCCATACTCGGCTTCATGGTCATGGCAAAGCGTCATGGCAAATGAGCGGTATGATACAACGTTGGTTACGAGATATTGCGTTGTTTTACGGTGGTTGCGCTTGCATGGTTTGCCGCTACATTGGTTTCTGTTGGCTGCCACTTAAGGGGGCCACTTGAGTCTGTCATTTAGAGGCGTTATTGATCGCAAGGTGATCACCGAACGTAGCCTTTGAAGATTAAATTCGCGTCCTTGCCATCAATCGGCATATCGGAGATGGAAAGCACTATGGGTATAAAAACGATGGAGACATCATGCAAATCGCAGTAATTGGCGCAGGGATGTGCGGTATGCGCTGTGCCTTACGTTTACAAGCGCAAGGTTTTGACGTTCGGGTGTTTGATAAAGGACGCGTTGTGGGTGGCCGCATGACCAGTAAACGCTTGCTGCGGGGCTATGGTGATATTGGGGCGCAGTATTTTACCGCCCGCAGCGCTTTGTTTCAGCAGCAAGTGTCCCAGTGGCAGCAGCAAGGATGGGTCAACCTGTGGCCCCTGCATTTAGCCGCGTGGTCTCCACATGCAGCTTCAGGTCAACTGCGTGCATCCCCTGATCGCCAACTACGTTACAGCGGAACGCCGACCATGCACGCGGTGGTGAAAGTGCTTCAACAGCAATTTGAGCAGCATTATGCCGATCGCGTCGACGCTGCGGCCTTATTAAGTCGCCCGAGAAACACCGGCGACAATAAAGCGGTTGACGCTGATGCACCGGCGTGGCCACAGTGGGTCAATGTGTCGCACACTCTCACATCGTTGTGTTATCAACCCCCTTGCCAGACATTGCCAAATTTAGCACCAAATTCAGCACCAGCGAAGCGTTGGCTATTAAGTTTTGCTGATGGCAAACAATGGCAGGCGGATGTTGTGGTTCTTGCTATGCCGCCGGTACAAGCCCATGCCTTAGTGATGAGTGCTCTGGATATGGACGCGCATAACAAACAGGCGGTAGCGCATCTGACCGCGCACGAACGCGTAAGTGCTACAGCTATAAATTCACCCTCAACGCAACCATCGCGTGATCATTTGGCATTACCACGGCCTGAACAGCAGCGTCTTTCGCAAATGGCAGAGCAATTACAGCAAGCCCCCGCATTATTGCCGTGTTGGGCGGTGTTATTGCAATTTTCATCAGCACTGCCGCTTGATTTAACCCAGTTAGATGCCGCCGGCATGGATCAGCTGGATGGTATTTTTATTGAGCAACGCGCGGCGCGCTGGATAGCGTGCTTAGATGCAAAACGACCTGGCGCTCAGCTGGTTCCGCTGAGCGCTCAAGAGATCCCCAACCGCCGCCAGAGCGGTTCCGCGTCAGACGGTTCCGCGTTAGACGTGGCAAGCGCCGACGTACCAAACTCGGCTGAATCAGATCCCAACGGCAGCCTGTGGTTAGTGCATTTTAGTGCCGACTGGAGTGCGCAGCATATTGATGCCAGCGTCGACGAATTGCAGGCCGCAGCTCATGCAGAGTTAGCCGCGGTGTTGGCTGACGTATTGACCTCGCCCATGCCTGCACCTATTGCGGTACAAACGCACCGCTGGCGTTATGCCATCGGTGTAGCATCGGATTTAAAACCAGCTTCTAGCTATGAACAGGGCAACGTCGCCGATACTGTACCATCAACGCCATCAACCGCACCACAGCAAGCGGCAATGGCTGCCATCATCGCGGCACCAGAGTGTGCGATTTGGGCGGGTGGCGACTGGTGCTTAGGCGGCCGTGTGGAGAATGCCTATCTGATGGGGGATGCCTTGGCGCAACACCTGATCGAAACATTAGACGGGCCATCTTCAAGCTGAAGGTTCAACGTGCGGCGGTGAACCTGGCGCTTGTTATACCGCGCATGATGCAAATGCAACGTAAATTCAGTGTAAATGCAGCGTAAATGCAGCGATGAAAGCAAAGCAGGCAAGCGCTGGCCCTAACCATGCGGCGCATAATATTGTGGGTCGTTATGGTTATGATGGTTGGTTGCAACGAACATTAAAGTCCTGATCGGACGCAGGGTAGGACACAAGGCGATGGTACTTATTATTGGTGGTGGCACTGGCATCGGTTGGGCCTTAACGCAGGCTTATGCGGCGCAGGCGTTGGCAAACGATGGTATCTTGCAAGCGATGGCAGGGGTTCCCGCCGTGATTAGTCGGCAACCCATGCCCAGCGATTGGCCGGTGCCAGAGCGCTGGCTCTGCACCATGGAACTGCCAGAGTGGGCTTGGTATGACGATATGCCTCTGCCATGGCAGCAACGGATTTCGGCGTTTATCCAGCAGGTTGCCCCAGATACGGTGTTTTGTTGTTTGGGGGCTTTGCAAGGCGATTTTACGCCATCGCCGCATGTTGCCAATCATACCGACCCTAGCGCGCCGCCAACGGTCAGGCTGCGTGCGGAAAAAACACTGCAAAGCCTAAGTGCGGCCAGTATGAGTTATAGCTTTTGGTTAAATACGGTGCTGCCGAGCGCATATTTACAAGCCATCTGGCCTTATTGCTTACAACATTCAGTGAAGCTGCTGTGGTTATCGGCCAAAGTGGGGAGTATCAGTGATAATCAGCTCGGTGGCTGGGTCAGTTACCGCGCCAGCAAAGCTGCTCTGAATATGGTCGTGAAAACGGCCAGTATTGAACTAAAACGTCGCCAATCCCAGGCTTGTATTGTGGCGCTGCATCCAGGTACCACGGCAACAGCGTTATCGGCTCCCTTTGTTGCCAATGTGCCGGCGGGGCAGCTTAAAACGCCGGCACAAACGGCGCTGTTTCTACAACAGGTGGCGGCAAATTTGCAACCTGAGCATTCAGGTCGATTGCTAAATTGGGATGGTCAACCATTGCCTTGGTAGCCCATGCATTGTTTTAAAGCACGCTTTAGGTCGCGGTCGGGCTTGATCGCAGTATGATATGACGCAGGGTCGACGTCAGCCGACGTAACCCGTCGGACTGCTTCCAACAAATCCGGCCAAGGATGAGCAGGATCACGCCAAGCAAGCACCACACGAGCGGCGTTAGTATATGGACGAGCTGGCTCTGCTGCTTTTGTTGCTGATTGATAAACTGTTGAACCTGCTGAAATTGCTGCTTTTCCAACCAGAGTAAATCATCCATCCACTGTGATAGCAGGCTGAACCAGAGGTTGGCATCGGCCACCAACTGATTTTGCCTGACCTGTTGTCGTAACGCTTCGATACGTTGGCGCAATGGCTGCTGCAATATGCGTGAGAGATGTGCCTGCATAAATGGGGACGCGGTCGCTTGGTAGGTGGTTAACAGCTGGTGCTGCGCATCGTGTAACACCACAATCGACTGTAAGCGGCTTTCGGTTAGTTGTTTCGTGGCCAGCGTCAACTGCACTAACGCTCGTTCTTGCCCCGTTTTTTCTTTTAGCTCCACCAATAAATGTAATTGTTGCATGAGATCTGAGAGGGGCATATCGCTGGAAGAATACGTTGCGGTTTGTTCTCGTTTGCTTCCTGTATCGACTGTACTTGCACCTTGCTCAATCAGCGAAAAAAAATGGGCATTGTGCGCGAGCACTCGCGGTATTGAGATTTCAGCGGCAGATAACCACAGTCGTTGTGACCAACTCAATTCATTAATCAAGTCGGTATATTTGGTAAATAACGCGGTCAAACTCTGTTGGTGGCTGGTTTGGCGAAGCTGTTTTAAGTTCAACGTGAGCTCAGCCAACCCGCGTTGGGACGTCTGTTTTGGCAATCGTGTTTGGGCAGTGTTTGATAGGAGATCGCTTGATGTTGCAGTAATTTCAAGCATTGTATTGGAAAACGCCGCGGTTGTTGGTTCAGGTTTAAAGAGTGTGAGATGAGATGGCGGCTTACGACTATGTTGTGGCACCGCGACCTGTGTACCAAGCTTTGTGGTGACTTGTAGATCGCGCAGTGCCGCATCAACCAGCCAGCGTTGTAGCGCTAGATTCGGTGGCGGTGTTAGTTTGCCGCTATAAAAGCCTAAGGTCATGCCTCGTTCTGCTTGCAATTGATGAATGAGCAGTTGTCGAGGTAAATAGCTGGTGGTATGCAGTGACAATGCTGATATTTGCTGCGACGCTACCGTTAACTGTTGCTGTGTATTCCACAAGTACGCACACAGCGGACAAAGCACTATGAGCAATACGTAATGCAAGCCAAGCTGCCGTAAGGTCATCTAAAAAGCTCCTTGCTTGTGATTTAAATGCATCCGCATGACATGTGTTGACGAAATGGCTTATTCATCGGGGCATGGGCCGCGGCGTCCTTGGTCGAAAGCCGTTGCTGATGATGAAAAACTATAGATAACTATCGATGGGCTGCCCAGTTATCGGGGTATTCAATTCGATACAGGTACGAGATGAAGCGGTGAATGATGTTGCGATTTGATGCTGTGGTTATGCGCTTGAACATAGTGGCGGCGGGTTGGATGAGAGAAGCTATAAAGAACGTCCTGACGTGCTCGTGATACGCAATAGAGTGTAAAAAGCATCCATACCAGCACAACGCTGGTATGGATAGCAACAAGGCAGCGGTTTAGTGGTGCTGATGTTGATCAGGATGCTGTTGTTCCTGTTGGGCCAGTTGCTGCGCGATAAATTCTGGCGATTTTGTCCGTCGTGCCAACAGCAAATAGGCAACGGGAACCACGTACACCGTTAATAGCGTGGCAAAACCCACACCGGCACAGATCACCATCCCGATGACCATGCGACTTTCTGCGCCTGGACCTGCGGTAATGATCAGTGGAATACTACTCATCACCGTGGTAAAAGCGGTCATGGTGATAGGTCTTAAGCGTAATTTGGCGGCGGTTAAAATAGCCTGCTCAAATTCCGTGCCGGCATCGCGCAGCTGATTAGCAAACTCGACGATCAATATCCCGTTTTTAGCCACCAAGCCAATAATCATCACCAAGCCAATTTGGCTGAAGATATTTAGGGTAAACCCAGCTAAGTACAATCCGCCTAAAGCGCCTGCTAAACCCAGTGGCACGGTCAGCATAATGACCAGCGGATGCACAAAGCTTTCAAACTGTGCAGCCAGTACTAAATAGGTGATGATGAGTGCAAGCGAGAAGATCAGCAGGGTTGAACCGCCACTGTCTTTAAACATCAAGGATTCACCTTTAAAGTCGATGCCGACAGGCTCGTCAATTTCAGTGCGAACGGTATTTTCTAAAAACTCCAATGCCTCACCAAGGCTATAACCTGGCGCTAAGTTCGCCATAATGGTAATGGCGCGCATCCGGTTATAACGATTGAGGGATGAGGATGTTGCCTCTTCGCGCAGTGTGACTAAGTTATCCAGTGGGATCAGTTGGTTATTGCTGGTAGAACGCACATAGACACCACTGATGCTGGTGGGATTAGAAAAATCAGCATCGGAACCTTCCAAAATGACTTCGTATTCTTTGCCACGATCTAAAAATGTGGTGACACGGCGTCCGCCAAGCATGGCTTCAAGGGCTCGACCAACCACACCCACCGATATGCCTAGATCAGCCGCCCGCTCAGCATTGATCTCTACCAGTACCTGCGGTACGGTTTCTTTATAGTCGTGATCAAGCATCAGCAGTTTCGGATTTTCGCGAGCTTTTTGCAAAATAATGTCTCGCCAGCGCGCTAACTCTTCATAAGTGTTGCCTTGGATAACAAATTGCACCGGGCGACCACCGCCAGGACCACCACCGCGAGACGCGGCAATACCGCCACGTGAGGTGGTAAACGCACGCACATCGGTCAGCTCATTGAGCTTGGCACCAATTTCTGCCATCAGCTCTGGTGTGCGCCGCTGGCCGTTATGCCAGTTTTCGGTGCCGACAATGGCGACCCCGCCGCTATTGCCAAAGCCTGGCACCCGGATCAATAACCGAGAAAGCTCACCTTTTTCGTAGTAGGGTAGCAAAATATCTTCGATTAAACGCATGTTGCGGCTATTGCTTTGATAGCTAGCGCCTTCTGCGGGGCTCATCATTACCATAAAAGCACCGCGATCTTCGGTCGGTGACAACTCTGAAGGCAAGCGCATAAACAGCACCACGCTGATCACCGCCGAAAACACAAGTAACAACATGACGGGCAGTGGTTTGGCAAAACTGGTTTGCAGTTGGCGCTCGTAACCGATTTCAATACGATTGAATGCCACTTGCATAAACTTGCTAAAACCGCGCTGCTCGGTCTGCGGTTTTAACATTTTGCTACAGAGCATCGGGGAGAGCGTTAAAGCCGTGACGGCCGAAAATGCGACCGCGGCGGCCACGGCAAGGGCGAATTCGGTGAATAATTTACCCAAATCTCCTTGCATAAAGACCAAGGGCACAAACACAGCAATAAGCACTAAGGTGGTGGCGATGACGGCAAAACCAACTTCACGGGTACCGCGATAAGCGGCTAACAGCGGCGGTTCGCCTTGTTCAATTCGCCGATACACGTTTTCCAGCACCACGATAGAGTCATCTACCACAAGGCCTATCGCCAATACCATGGCGAGTAACGTCAGGAGGTTGATGGAAAAATCTAGCGCGTAAAGCACGGTGATGGCGGCAACTAAAGCAACCGGTACTGTCACCGCAGGTATAAAGGTGGCACGTAAACTGCCTAAAAAGGCGAAAATAACCAATACCACCAAAACCATGGCGATGGCTAGGGTGTTGTAAACTTCATTGATGGATTCGGCAATAAACACCGACGAATCGTAGCCTGGGACTATGGTCATGCCTTTGGGCAGCGTTGCTTTTATGCGCTCCATCTCGGCTCGGGCATTTTTCACCACTTCCAAGGTGTTGGCCTTGGACTGTTTGATAATGCCAATACCCAATACGTTTTTACCGTCACTGCGGAATTCGCTTTCTTCGTTCTCTGATGACAGAACGACATCGGCCACTTCACCTAAACGTACTAAGTAGTTGTTATCACCGCGTTTCACCACCAAGCGGCGGAAATCTTGCTCAGATTTGTAGGTGCGAACCACCCGCACGGTAAAATCACGGTCGCTCGATTTTATATTGCCGGCCGGTAGTTCAACGTTTTCATTTCGCAGCACAGTTTCAATATCTTGCACCGTGACACCACGTGCTGTCATGGCATCTTTATCAAGCCACAATCGCATGGCGTACTTCCGCTCGCCACCAATTTGAAGACGCGCGACCCCATCGACCACCGAGAAGCGTTCGACAATAAAACGATCGGCATAATCGGTCAGTTCCAAATTCGACATTTTGTCGCTACTGAGTAAAAACCAGGCGATGGTATCGTCGTCGCTATTGGCCTTAAACACTTCAGGAGCACGCGCTTGATCAGGCAAGTTATCCATCACGCGGGAAACGCGCTCGCGTACATCGTTGGCGGCCGCATCAATATCGCGATTGATGGAAAACTCGATGGTGACATTAGAGCGGCCGACTCGGCTGATCGATGACACGTTTTTGATGCCTTCCACGCCGCTGATCATATCCTCAATCGGTTGGGTGATTTTGGATTCAACGATTTCTGCCGACGCGCCAGGGTAGTCGGTACTGATGGTGACCACCGGCGAATCGATATCTGGATACTCACGCAGCGGCAACATGCTAAAACAAACGATGCCGAAAATAACCAACACTAAGTTCAGAACTATGGCGAAGACCGGACGTTTAACAGCAATATCAGAGAGTTGCATTATTTTTGCTCCACACGCTGAATACGCTGGCCGTCACGTAATTTTTGCGCACCTTCCACCACAATTTCGGTGCCCTCGGTTAAACCGGCGACAATTTCAACCCAGCCAGGTTTACGATCGCCGATCGTCACGGCCACCTGCGATACCGTATCATCGGCACCGACGACAAACACGAATTGTTTGTTTTGCAGTGGTAACAAGGCTTTTTCTGCAATACCTACCACCTGCTTTTCTGCCAACGTGATATTGATGTTCAGCAGCATACCTGGTTTGAGACGTAAATCAGGGTTGGGGATAGTGGCTAAGACTTTCACGGCACGAGTGGCAGGATCGACCCGCGGATCTATCGCTTTAATGCTGCCGTTAAACTGCTGGCCTGGGTACGCCACGCTGGTGGCGATGATCGGCATATTTTGCTGTAAATCACCAACAAAATGTTCCGCCACGTTGAATTCGGCACGGATGTGCTGAATATCATCCAAGGTAGTGATGACAGTACCGGCACTGATGTAAGCGCCATTGCTCACTTGACGCAGCCCCAGCAGGCCATCAAAGGGCGCTTTGATGGTCAACTCTTTTAAACGCGCATTTAGGGCATCTAATTGCGCTAAGGTTGCATTCACTTTAGTTTGTTGCTCATCAAACAGCGACTGAGCGCTGGCTTGGTTTTTGGTCAGATTGGCCAAACGTGCTAACTGGCGTTTTTGCTCTGATAACTGTGCGGTTAATTCAGCGACGCGGGCTTTTTCTTCGCTGTCATTAAGCTGAGCGATTAAGCTGCCCGCGCTCACCGGCTGGCCTTCATTGACCCGCAGCTCGGTAATATAATCGCTTGAGGCAGCGACAATTTTGACCGAGTCGTTTGCCATGGCGGTGCCCAATGCGCGGACTTGGCGTTGGTGCAAACTGGTGCTGGCGGACGCTGTTTTAACCGTGACCGCCGCTTGTCCTGCACGCGACGCTCCTGCTTGCGATTTGCTATCGCTCGACAACTGGGGCCAAAATAGCCATAAGGTGAAGGCAGCAGTGCCGAGCAATAAAGATCCAACAAATCGGGAATGACGTAAATTCACACAAACTCCTAAGCTAATGCGCTTCCAAAGTCGAATGCTTGCAATGTTACAATCAACAGCAAGTATATTTTGGGAAAACGATGATAATGTTCGATATTGTATGGAAGATAGTGCAATAAAGATGACAACCATATCGCGGTTTAAGGTGATTTGGTCGTATTGCAATTTCGAATTGGTATATCTTCGTTAATTTAATGTAGCTATGTTGCAAGTGAAGAGGTTGGCATGGAAAAACCGCCGTGTGAACGATGTCGTATGATCCGTTTTTATGTGATTTGGACGTTATTGATGACCGCGTTTACCTTTGGTTATTGGCATTTTATGAGGGGGTAACCATGCTTTTTTCTAAGCCGGCTATCACGCCAATGGTATGGCCCACTGAGCTTGAGGCGCCACTGCGGCTGAAGTGTCAAACCTCCAAAGGTGGCGCTGTACTCTTGTTGTCTACCGCGTTGTTTTTTGTAGGTGTGTTGCTGGTTCTGGTGGCCGTGCCTGATATCGTTCGCCATACCGGTTGGGTGTTGTTGCTGCTGTTATTGCTGGTGGCGTTTTGGGTCAGCTTTATCAAGCTGTCGGATCCATTGGACGTGTTGGAGTTAAATCAAGACGGTGTGCAGTTTTTTCATCGGCGTGGCAGTTGGCAAATTGATTGGAAAAATTTAGATGT
>JACCDR011961537.1_pt1 | contig 25848 bp, 21 predicted proteins | sample 7446431 | NCBI WGS metagenome assembly JACCDR01 (sample SAMN15323443, study PRJNA562643) | freshwater metagenome | isolation source: river surface water | place: USA:Blue River Watershed | collected 2017-08-17 | reverse complement strand
GGCCGCCCAGGCGGCAGCGCCCAGCCCGTCTCCTGCACCGGCCCCCACCCCTGCGGCACCGGCCGCGGCGCCCACGGCCCCGCGCGCTGCGGGGACGACCCCGTCGCCCTCACCGGCCGTGCGCCGCGATGCCAATGGCCGCACCGTCACCGTGCAGGCCGGCCAGACCGCCGGCCAGATCGCCGCCGCCAACAAGGCCCCCACGGTCTCGCTGGACCAGATGCTGGTGGCCATGCTGCGCGCCAATCCGGACGCCTTCATCGCCGGCAACGTCAACCGCCTGAAGGCCGGTGCCGTCCTCGACCTGCCCACCCAGGAGCAGGCCGGCGCCATTGCCGCCGGTGAAGCCCGCCAGACCATCGTCGCGCAAAGCCGGGACTTCGGCGAGTTCCGCCGCCGCCTGGCCGAGGGCGTAACGACCACCCCGCAGACCAGCAGCGCCCCCAGCCGCCAGGCCGGGGGCCGCATCGAGGCCCAGGTCCAGGAGCGAAAGCCCGCCGAGGCCACGCCCGACCGGCTCACCCTGTCCAAGGGCACCGTCGAGGGCCGCACCCCCAACGGCCGGTCCGCGGAAGAACGCATCGCCCGCGAGCGCGCCGAGCGGGACACGGCCACCCGCCTGGCTGAACTGAACAAGAACATTGCGGAGTTGAACCGGCTCGGCGCCGCCACCACCCCGGCCGCAGCCGCGGCCGGCGCCGCGTCCGCGCCAGGCGTGGGCATCACCGCGGCGGCGCCCGTGGCGTCGGCCGTGGCCACGCCGGCGGCATCCGCTGCCACGGCGGCTTCCGCGACGCCTGCGGCTTCTGCCGACGCGGCTGCCTCTGCGGCGTCTGCAGCCTCCGCACCGGCGGCCACGGCCTCGGTCCCGGCATCCGCCCCGGCCGCGCGGCCCGCAGCCCCCGCCCCGGCAGCCACGGACAGCGGCCCGCTGGGCTTCCTGCTCGACAACCCGCTCATCCCGGCCGCAGCGGGCGGCATCGTGGCGCTGATCGCCGGCCTGGTGGCGGTGCGCCTGCGCCGGCGCAAGCAGGGCCAGCAGGTCGACAGCTCGTTCCTGGAAAGCCGGCTGCAGCCCGACTCCTTCTTCGGCGCCAGCGGCGGCCAGCGCATCGACACCGCCGAGGAGCACGCCGGCTCCTCCCTGGTCTACTCGCCCAGCCAGATCGACGCTGCCGGCGACGTGGACCCGGTGGCCGAGGCCGATGTCTACCTGGCCTATGGCCGCGACCTGCAGGCCGAGGAAATCCTCAAGGAAGCCCTGCGCGCCAATCCGCAGCGCGTGGCCATCCATGCCAAGCTGCTGGAAATCTACGCCCGCCGCCGCGACGTCCAGGGCTTCGAGATGCTTGCCGCGGAGGCCCATGCCCTGACCGGCGGCGCAGGGCCCCAGTGGAGCCACATCGCCAGCCTGGGGCTTGAACTGGACCCGGCCAACCCCCTGTACCAGGGCGGCAGCGAACTGGCCCCGCCCGCCGCGGACACCCCGCAGCGGTTTGGCGAGGACGTGCCCGAAACCGTACGCGCGCCGCTGCCCATGCGGGAGGCCGGCGCCTCGCTGCCGGCCGATGCCGACCCGGTCACGCAGCCGCTGTCCAGTGCCGAGGAAGCCGACGAGGCCCAGGCGCTCGCTGCAGCGACCCATGCCCCGCTGGACTTCGACCTGAGCGGCTTCGACCTGGACCTGGACCAGACCTCCGCCCAGGCCTCCTCCCCTGCCGAGGCGCCGGTCCCGGCGCCCGAACCGCAGGCCGAGCCGGAGCCGGAACCCGCGCTGCCCGACCTGGCGGCCGACCTGCCCGGCGCGCTGCCGCCGGCCGCGCCCGAGGAGCCCCTCGCGCCGCCGACGCTGCCGCAGGCGCTGATGGACCTGGACCTGGAGATCCCCTCCCTGCGCCCGCCGTCCAGCCCCCTGCCCGAGCGCTCCGGCCTGGCCATCGACGACGACCTCGACGGCGACCTGCCGCCGCCCGGCGCGCCGCGTCCGGCCCCGCCCCTGAGCGGCATGATCGACTTCGACCTGTCCAGCATCTCGCTGGACCTGGACCCCACCCCCGGCAAGCCCGCCGCCCCGCCGCCGCCTGCCTCGGCCCTGGCCGGGGCCGCGCCCCCGGCACTGGCCGACCCGCTGGCGGACCTGCCGGCCTTCGCGCCTGGCTTGCCCACGGACCTCTCCACGGCCCTGCCCAGCGACCTGCCGGGCGCCTCCACGGACACCGACCCGCTGGCCACCAAGCTGGCGCTGGCCGAGGAGTTCAACGCCATCGGCGACATCGAGGGCGCGCGCAGCCTGGCCGAGGAAGTGCGGGCCGAGGCCACCGGTGAACTGCGCCAGCGGGCCGAGCGCCTGCTGGGCGAGCTGGGTTGAGCGCCCCGCAGGAGGCGGCCGCGCAACCGCTACAACAGCCGCTGCAACGCTGGGCGCTGGGCGTGAGCTACAGCGGGCAGGGCTATGCCGGCTGGCAGAGCCAGCCCTCGGGCAACACCGTGCAGGACAAGCTGGAGGCGGCCCTCGCGCAGTTCGCGGCCATGCCTGTGTCCACCGTCTGTGCCGGCCGCACCGATGCGGGCGTCCACGGGCTGATGCAGGTGGTGCATCTGGACACCCCGCTGCGGCGGGAGCCTTTCTCGTGGGTGCGCGGCACCAACACCTTCCTGCCGCCGGACATCGCGGTGCAATGGGCGCAGCCGGTGCCCGCCGAGTTCCACTCCCGCGCCAGCGCCACGGGCCGGCGCTACGCCTACGTGCTGCTGGAGTCGGCCGTGCGCCCCAGCGTGGACGCCGGCCGGGCAGGCTGGGTGTTCCGCCCCATGGATGGCGACGCCATGCAGCGGGCGGCGGCCCTGCTGCTGGGGGAGCACGACTTCACCAGTTTCCGCGCCTCGGAGTGCCAGGCCAGGTCGCCGGTCAAGACCCTGCGCCGCATCGACATCTCGCGCCGGGGCGCGTACTGGCGCTTCGAGTTCGAGGCGGACGCCTTCCTGCACCACATGATCCGCAACATCATGGGCTGCCTGGTGGCGGTCGGCCAGGGTGTGCAGCCGCCCGGCTGGATGCAGCAGGTGCTCGACGCCCGCAGCCGCGACGCCGCGGCGCCCACCTTCTCGCCCGACGGGCTGTACTTCCTGGGACCGGTCTACGATGAGCACTGGGGCCTGCCCAGCCGCACCGCTGCGTATGATTGGTTGCCATGACCCGCACCCGAATCAAGATCTGCGGCCTGACGCGCGAGCAGGACGTTGACAGTGCCGTGGCCGCTGGCGCGGACGCCGTCGGCTTCGTCCTGTACGAGAAAAGCGCCCGCCACGTCACCCCGCAGCGCGCCGCGGAACTCGCGCGCCGCCTGCCGCCCTTCGTCACGCCGGTGCTGCTGTTCGTCAACGCCCCGGTCGACCAGGTGGCGGCCGCCTGCGCCCTCATCCCCAACGCCTTGCTGCAATTCCACGGCGACGAAACGCCGGCCCAGTGCCTGGAAGCCGCCGACCGGGGCGCCCGTCCCTTCCTGCGCGCCGCACGGATCCCCCTGGACGCGCAGGTTCCCTTCGATTTGCTAGGATTCGCCTCTGAGTTCTCCAGCGCCCAGGCCATCCTGCTCGACGCCCATGTCGAGGGCTTTGGCGGCGCCGGCAAGGCATTCGATTGGTCACGCATTCCAACAAACGTCAACGCTCACCTCGTCTTGTCTGGTGGGTTGACACCTGCAAATGTGGGCGATGGCATCGCCCAGGTGCGGCCGCGCGCGTTGTCGCTGGCCGTTGACGTGAGCTCCGGCGTCGAGGCCTCCAAGGGCATCAAGGACGCCGGGAAAATTTTTGAGTTCGTCGCCGCCGTGCGCGCCGCCGACGAACGACTTGCAGGACCCACACCATGATCGCCTACGACCAACCCGATGCCGCCGGCCACTTCGGCATCTTCGGCGGCAGCTTCGTCAGCGAGACGCTGACCCACGCCATCGCCGAGCTGCGCGAGGCCTACGCCCGTTACCAGAACGACCCCGAGTTCATCGCCGAGTTCAACTACGAGCTCAAGCACTTCGTCGGCCGCCCCTCCCCCATCTACCACGCAGCCCGCATGAGCCGCGAGATGGGTGGCGCGCAGATCTACCTCAAGCGCGAGGACCTGAACCACACCGGCGCCCACAAGATCAACAACGTGATCGGCCAGGCCATGCTGGCCAAGCGCATGGGCAAGCCCCGCATCATCGCCGAGACCGGCGCCGGCCAGCACGGCGTGGCCACGGCCACCATCTGCGCCCGCTACGGCCTGGAGTGCGTGGTGTACATGGGCGCGGAGGATGTGAAGCGCCAGAGCCCCAACGTCTACCGCATGAAGCTCCTGGGCGCCACCGTGGTGCCGGTGGAACTGGGCTCGCGCACGCTCAAGGACGCCCTCAACGAGGCCATGCGTGACTGGGTCACCAACGTGGAGAACACCTTCTACATCATCGGCACCGTGGCGGGCCCGCACCCCTACCCGATGATGGTGCGGGACTTCCAGAGCGTGATCGGCAAGGAGGCCCTCTTGCAGATGCCCGAGATGGCCGGCCGCCAGCCCGATGCCGTCATCGCCTGCGTGGGCGGCGGCAGCAACGCCATGGGCATCTTCCATCCCTACATCCCCCACGAGGGCACGCGCCTGATCGGCGTGGAAGCCGCCGGCGAGGGCCTGGACACCCACCGCCACTCCGCCTCCCTGCAAAAGGGCCACCCCGGCGTGCTGCACGGCAACCGCACCTACGTGCTGCAGGACGACAACGGCCAGATCACCGAGACGCACAGCGTCTCCGCCGGCCTGGACTACCCCGGCGTGGGCCCGGAGCATGCCTTCCTCAAGGACATCGGCCGCGCCGAGTACGTGGGCATCACCGACGCCGAGGCGCTGGACGCCTTCCACTACCTGTGCCGCACCGAAGGCATCATCCCCGCGCTGGAGTCCAGCCATGCGGTGGCCTACGCCATGAAGCTGGCCCGGACCATGAAATCCGACCAGCACATCCTGGTCAACCTGTCCGGCCGCGGCGACAAGGACATCGGCACCGTGGCCGACCTGTCCCAGGCCGATTTCTACTGCCGCCCCTCCTGCCGGGGCCAGAGCGTCAAGGGCGAAGTGCGTCCCGTGGAGTTCAAGTCGTGAGTCGCATCGCCCGTACGTTTGAAAAGCTGAAATCCGAAGGCCGCAAGGCCCTCATCCCCTACGTCACCAGCGGCTTCCCCTATGCCGACATCACGCCCGCGCTGATGCAGGGCATGGTCGACGCCGGCAGCGACGTGATCGAGCTGGGCGTGCCCTTCTCCGACCCCATGGCCGACGGCCCCGTGATCCAGAAGGCTGGCGAGCGCGCGCTGGCGCTGGGCGTGGGCATGGCCCAGGTGCTGGACGCCGTGCGCAAGTTCCGCCAGGGCAACGACACCACGCCGGTGGTCCTCATGGGCTACGCCAACCCGGTGGAAGCCTATGACATCAAGCACGGCAAGGGCGCCTTCATCCGCGACTGCGCGGCGGCCGGCGTGGACGGCCTGCTGATCGTGGACTACCCGCCCGAGGAGTGCGAGCAGTTCGCTGCCGACCTGCGGACCCAGGGCATGGACCTGATCTTCCTGCTGGCCCCCACCTCCACCGACGCGCGCATGCAGCAGGTGGCGCGCGTGGCCAGCGGCTATGTCTACTACGTCTCCATCAAGGGCGTCACCGGCGCCGGCCACCTGTTGGACACCAGCGCGGTGGAACAGATGCTGCCGCGCATTCGCCAGCACGTGAAGGTGCCGGTGGGCGTGGGTTTCGGCATCCGAGACGGCGACACCGCCAAGGCCATCGGCCGCGTGGCCGATGCGGTGGTCATCGGCACCAAGCTGATCCAGGTCATCGAGGGCCAGCCGCATGAGAAGGTGGTGCCGGCGGCGGTGGACTTCCTGCGCGGCATCCGGCAGGCGCTGGACGCATAAAATCCCGGGTTAACCCAAGACCAAGGAATACCAGATGTCCTGGCTCGAGAAACTCCTGCCCCCCAAGATCCAGCCCACCGACCCGACCGAGCGCCGCAGCGTGCCCGAGGGCCTGTGGATCAAGTGCCCCAGCTGCGAGTCGGTCCTGTACAAGACCGACCTGGAGCAGAACCAGAACGTCTGCCCCACCTGCAGCCACCACCACCGCATCGGCGCGCGCGCGCGCCTGGACGCTTTCCTCGACGCGGAAGGCCGCTACGAGATCGGCCAGGAGGTGGTGCCGGTCGACGCGCTGAAGTTCAAGGACAGCCGCAAGTACCCCGAGCGGCTGAAGGAAGCCATGGACAACACCGGCGAGACCGACGCGCTGGTGGTCATGGGCGGCGCCGTCCACAGCATCCCGCTGGTGGCGGCCTGCTTCGAGTTCGACTTCATGGGCGGCAGCATGGGCTCCGTCGTGGGCGAGCGCTTCGTGCGCGGCGTGGAGAACGCCATCGAGCAGAAGGTCCCCTTCCTGTGCTTCACCGCCACCGGCGGCGCGCGCATGCAGGAGGGCCTGCTGTCCCTGATGCAGATGGCCAAGACCAATGCCGCCCTCACCCGCCTGGCCAAGAAGGGCCTGCCCTACGTCAGCGTGCTGACCGACCCAACCATGGGCGGCGTGAGCGCGGGCTTCGCCTTCATGGGTGACATCGTCATCGCCGAGCCCAAGGCCCTGATCGGCTTTGCCGGCCCGCGCGTGATCGAGTCCACCGTGCGCGTGAAGCTGCCCGAGGGCTTCCAGCGCGCCGAGTTCCTGCAGGAAAAAGGCGCGGTCGACTTCATCTGCGACCGCCGCGAGCTGCGCAAGACCGTGGCCAGCGCACTGGCCATGCTGCAGCGCCAGCCGGCGGATGCAGTGAGCTGATCGGCAGCTGCTCCTCCCCCCATCAGAGGCCTCCCGCGCGGAGGCCTTTTTCATGGCCTGGCCCGGCACGCAGTCCGGGCGCGGTCGGGTCCGGGCATGCCGGATGCCTTCGAGCAGGCTGGCAGCCCGCGGGATTTGATGCATGTCAAGGCAGGCCGCCGCCGACCGACGGATGCTTCAACGTATCACCGACAAGGAGAGCACCATGCGCCTGCAAATCGTTGCTTCAACCCTGGCCGCACTGGCGATCGCCGGCTGTGCCGTCGCACAGGCGCCCAAGGTGGACGAGGATCACTCGGCCCACCATCCGCCCGGCGGCCCGCCTGCCGCTGCAGCCCAGGCGCCGCGGGCCCCTGCGGCGCCTGAGGCCATCGACCGGCAGATGAAGGCCATGCAGGACATGCACCAGCGCATGCAGTCCGCCAGGACGCCGGCCGAGCGCGCCGCCCTGATGGACGAGCACATGAAGCTGATGCAGTCGGGCATGGCGATGATGGGCCAGATGCGCGGCATGGGCGCAATGGGGATGATGCCGCCGCAGGCGCCCGCCTCCGGTGCCAGCCCGGGCGCTGCCGGCATGGGGGGCATGTCCGGGATGATGGGCATGCACCAGCAGATGGAGCACCGCATGGCCCTGATGGAGCAGATGATGCAGATGATGGTGGACCGCGAGGCCGCCATGCCCCGCAGGTAAGCGCAGGAAGGCAGCCGCGTGCAACGCCCCGCGCCGAGGCCCGGCGGGCACCAGGGGGATCATTCGCATCACGGTCACCCGGACCATGGGGGGCACGACGTGCCCGCCCATGCCCACGCCGTGAACCCGACACCTGCGACGGACACACCTGGCCGACCAGGCGAATACACCTGCCCCATGCACCCCCAGGTGCGGCAGATGGGGCCGGGCAACTGCCCGATCTGCGGCATGGCGCTGGAGCCGGTCGTCGCCACCGGCGAGGCCGGCGACAGCGCCGAGCTGCGGGACATGAACCGGCGCTTCTGGATCGGCCTGCTGCTCACGCTGCCCGTGTTCGCGCTCGAGATGGGGGCGCACGTCTTCGACATCGGCCATCTCGTCGCGCCCCAGAGGTCCAACGCGATCCAGATGCTCCTGGGTACCCCCGTCGTGCTCTGGGCCGGCTGGCCCTTCTTCGAGCGGGCGTGGGCCTCGCTGAAGCACCGCCGCCTGAACATGTTCACGCTGATCGCCCTGGGCACCGGCGCGGCCTGGGGCTACAGCCTGGTGGGCACGCTGGCCCCGGGCCTGTTCCCGGCGCAGCTGCGGGGCCACGAGGGCGCGGTCGCCGTCTACTTCGAGGCGGCGGCCGTCATCACGGTGCTGGTGCTGCTGGGGCAGGTGCTGGAGCTGCGGGCGCGCGAGAAGACCTCGGGCGCCATCCAGGCACTGCTGGCCCTGGCCCCCAAGACGGCCGTGCGCGTGGCGGCCGAGGGCTCGGACCAGACCGTCCCCATCGACACCCTGCGGGTGGGCGACCTGCTGCGCGTGCGCCCCGGCGAGAAGGTGCCGGTGGACGGCGAGCTCACCGAGGGCAAGGGAACGGTGGACGAATCCATGGTGACCGGCGAGCCCATGCCGGTGGCCAAGGCGCCGGGCGCCAAGGTCACGGCCGGTACCCTGAACCAGACCGGTGGCTTCGTCATGCGGGCTGAAAAGGTCGGCGCCGACACCCTGCTCTCGCAGATCGTCCACATGGTCGCGGCCGCCCAGCGAAGCCGCGCGCCGATCCAGCGCCTGGCCGACCAGGTGGCCGGCTGGTTCGTCCCCGTGGTGATCGTGGTGGCGCTGCTGACTTTCGCTGCGTGGCTGCTCTGGGGCCCCCGTCCCGCGTTTTCCTACGCATTGATCACGTCCGTGGCGGTCCTCATCATCGCCTGCCCCTGCGCCCTGGGCCTGGCCACCCCCATGTCCATCATGGTCGGCGTGGGACGGGGGGCGCAGCATGGCGTGTTGATCCGCGATGCGCAGGCCCTGGAGCGCATGGAGAAGGTCGACACGCTGGTGGTCGACAAGACGGGCACGCTGACCGAAGGCCGCCCGAGGGTGGTCCATGTCGAGCCGGTGGCCGGGGTCGGGCCGGACGACCTCCTGCGCAAGCTGGCCAGCGTCGAGCGCGCCAGCGAGCATCCGCTGGCCATGGCCGTGGTCCAGTCCGCCCAGGAGCGCCAGCTGGCCCTGTCCGAGGTGTCCGGCTTCGACTCGCCCGTGGGCAAGGGCGTGCTCGGCACCGTGGACGGCGTGGCCGTCCTGTGCGGCGCGGCCCGGTTCCTCGCCGAGCAGGGCATCGACGTCGGCCCGCTGCAGCCGGCGGCCGAGGTGCAGCGCGCCCGCTCCGCCACCGTGATCTTCGTGGCGCTGGATGGCCGGCTCGCCGGCTTCGTCGCGATCGCCGACCCGATCAAGGCCACCACGCCCGCGGCGCTGAAGGGCCTGCGCGAGGCCGGGGTGCGCATCGTGATGCTCACGGGTGACGGCAGGACCACGGCCGAGGCCGTGGGCCGGGCGCTGGGCATCGACGAGGTGGTGGCCGAGGTCTTTCCCGAGGACAAGGCGTACATCGTGCAGCGCCTGCGTGGCGAAGGCCGCGTCGTCGCCATGGCCGGGGATGGCGTCAATGACGCGCCTGCGCTGGCCGCCGCCGAGGTCGGCATCGCCATGGGAACCGGCACCGATGTCGCCATGGAAAGCGCCGGCGTCACCCTGCTCAAGGGCGACCTGATGGGGATCGTGCGGGCACGCCGCCTCTCGCACGCCACCATGCGCAACATCCGGCAGAACCTGTTCCTGTCCTTTGCCTACAACGTCGCCGGCATCCCGCTGGCCGCGGGCGTGCTGTACCCCATCCTGGGCCTGCTGCTCTCGCCGGAGGTGGCCGCCGCGGCCATGGCGCTGTCGTCCGTCAGCGTGATTGCCAATGCGCTGCGGCTGCGCGCCGTGACAGTCGACTGAGGCGCGAGGCCCTCGTCAGCGCAGCACGGAGGCCTGCACCGACGCCAGGATGATCCCCGCCACCTGCAGCGCCAGCAACAGGGCCAGGGGCGACAGGTCCATGCCGCCCACCAGCGGGATCACGCGGCGGAAGGGGCGCAACAAGGGCGCGCACAGGCGCTCGATGATGTCCGACATGGGCGAGTCGGCGCGCACCCAGGACAGCAGCGCGCCCACGATCACCAGGGCCGTCGCGACCGAGATCACCAGCCGCACGAGGCCGAAAAATGCCGCGAGGGGCAGCATCGCCGCATTTCCTGCCTGCCCCAGCATCAGCCACAGCAGCCCCACCTGCAGCAGCTCCAGCAGCCAGGCGCCCACCAGGCTGGCGGTGTCGATCCGCCCCACGGCCGGCAGCACGCGGCGCAGCGGCAGCACCAGCCAGTCGGTGACGGCGAAGATGAAGCGGCCCACCGGGTTGCCGAAGCCGATGCGCTGGTGCTGCATGTACAGGCGCAGCAGGCAGGCGCCGCCGAGCAGGCCCACGGCGACATCGAGCAGCAGGGAAACGATCTGGAACAGCATGTGCATCAGGGAAATGGACGGGGTTGGGGCAGGGTCGAAAGCCTCGTGGGATGATAGCTGCCGATCACCCGGAACCGACGTGCCGAGCCCCTTGACCCTGCAATCCCTGCCCCTGTTTCCCCTGGGCACCGTGCTGTTTCCCGGCGGCGTGCTGCCGCTGCGCATCTTCGAGGTGCGTTACCTGGACATGATCCGCCGCTGCCAGGCCTCGGGCGCGCCGTTTGGCGTGGTCTCGCTCACGCGGGGGCAGGAGGTGCGCCAGGCCGGGACATCGCAGGAAGGCTTTGCCACGGTCGGCACCCTGGCCACGCTGTCCGAGGTGGTGTCGCCGCAGCCGGGACTGCTGATGATCCGCGCCGAGGGCACGCAACGTTTTCGCATCCGCCGCAGCGAGCAGCTGAAGCACGGCCTGTGGACGGCCGATGTGGAATGCCTGCCCGACGACCAGGCCGTGCCGGTGCCGGACGACCTCAAGGACTGCGCCGACAGGCTGCAGCAGGTCCTGGACAGGCTGCAGTCCCAGGCCGACGAGGCCGCAGCGGCGATGCCCGTGCAGGCCCCCTGGCACCTGGGCGACTGCGGGTGGGTGGCCAATCGCTGGTGCGAGCTGCTGCCCCTGCCCACGGCGATGAAGCAGCAGCTGATGGAACTGGACAACTCCCTTGTACGGCTGGAGCTGGTGGGGGATGTGCTGGAGCACACGAGGATCTCCGGAGGCTGAGCCGCAGCAGCAACGGCATCGCCCGCCCTGGCCCCGGGGCTCGGGGACCTCAGCGACCGGGCTGGGCCTGGTATTCCGGCACGTAGCGACGCAGCCAGGCGCGGATATCGGCCTGCGAAGGCGCCGGGCCAGCCGCTTCGACCCAGTGCTCCACCTGCCCCAGGTCGATGCTTTGCAGCCCCGACACACGGGCCACGCGCAGCTTGGGATGCGGCGTGGGCTCGGTGGTCTCGTCGTCGGCCAGCAGCTCCTCGTACAGCTTCTCACCGGGACGCAGGCCGGAGTAGGTGATGGGAATCTCCTGTTCGGTCTTGCCCGAGAGGTGGATCAGCATCCGCGCGAGTTCGGCGATCTTCACCGGCTCGCCCATCTCCAGCACGAAGATCTGGCCCGACTGGCCCATCAGGCCGGCCTGCAGCACCAGCTGCGCGGCTTCGGGGATGGTCATGAAGTAGCGCACGATGTCCGGGTGCGTCACCGTCACCGGCCCGCCCTTGGCGATCTGCGCGGTGAACAGGGGCACCACCGAGCCGCTGGAGCCCAGCACGTTGCCAAAGCGCACCGACACGTACTGCGTGCCCGGGTACTGGCTGGCCACGCCCTGCACCACCAGTTCGGCCATGCGCTTGCTCGCGCCCATCACGTTGGTGGGGTTGACGGCCTTGTCGGTGGAGATCATGACGAAGCGGCGCACACCGCACTCGCCGGCTACCCGGGCGGCGTTGAGGGAGCCCAGCACGTTGGTGCGCAGGGCCTCGACCTCATTGAGCTGCTCCATCAGCGGCACATGCTTGTAGGCCGCGGCATGGAACATCACCGTGGGCTGGTGGGCCTGGACGATGGCGCCCAGGCGGTCGGCCTCGCGCACGTTGCCGGTGTAGTAGACGCCGCGCATCTGCGGGTGCGCCTCGCGCAGCTCCTGCTCCAGGGCGTAGACGGCGTACTCGGAGACGTCCACGCACACCAGCCGCGCCACGCCCAGGCGGGCGATCTGGCGGCACAGCTCGGAACCGATGGAGCCGCCCGCGCCGGTGACCAGCACCGTCTGGCCGGAGATCATCTCGGCCAGGCCGGCCACGTCCAGCTGCACCGGGGCGCGGCCCAGCAGGTCCTCCAGCGCGATGCGGCGCGGGGCGTTGCCATCACTGGCCTTGAGCCACTGGTCGGGGCGCGGCAGCGTCAGCAGCGTGACCTGGGCGCCATTCACATTGAGCAGGGCCTCGCGGCGGGCGGGCGAGCCGGGCGGGCTGGCCACCAGGGCAGTGTGCACGCCCTCGTCCTGGCAGATCTCGGCAATTTCGTCCAGCGTGCCCAGCACGCGCACGTTCTGCAGGGTGCGGCCCACCTCCGTGGCGTCGGGCGAGGCGATGCCCACCGGCTCCCACTGCTGCGAGCCCTTGAGCGCGCGCAGCGCCTCGGCGGCCTCCTGCAGCGAGCCCACGATCAGCAGGCGGCGGCCGCCGGTGTTGTGGTGGGTGCGCTCGTGGTAGGTCCGCCAGGCGGCGCGCAGGCCGCCTGCGAGCACCAGCACCAGCATCGGCTGCAGCAGCAGCACGGAGCGCGGGAAGTTCTCGATGCGCAGCATCAGCACCACGATGGCGGTCAGCACGCCGCCCGCGCCCACGGCCAGCGCGAGCTGGCGCAGCTCGTGGATGCCCATGAAGCGCCAGACCTGGCGGTGCACGCGGAAGAAGACCAGCGACAGCGCGTAGGCCGCCAGCGGCAGCACGGCGCCCTGGCGCTTCATCTCGCCGAACATGGCCGGCACATCGAGGTTGAAGCGAAGCCAGAAGGCGCCGACCCAGGCGGCCAGGACCGCCAGCAGGTCCAGGGCCAGGACGGTGAGGGAGTGTCTACGAAACAGCATGCGTGGGAGCGGGCGATGCCGTCTGCGCCAGCAGGCGGCGCAGGTGCGCCACCACGCGGTCGAACTCGGCGTCGGTGAGGTTGGAGCCCGAAGGCAGGCAGATGCCGCTGTCGAACAGGCGGGCCGACACGTCGTCGCCCTCGGCATGGGGGAAATACGGTGCACCCGCGAACAGCGGCTGCAGGTGCATGGGCTTCCACACCGGGCGGCCCTCGATGGCATGGCGCTCCAGCGCGCGCAGCAGGTGGTCGCGGCGCTGCTGCGCGCCCTCGCCCGCCAGCGTGAAGCAGGTGAGCCAGCGGGTGGAGCGGTAGCCTTCGGGCTCGGGCATCCACTGCACCTCGGGGAAGTCGGCCAGGGCCTCGCGGTACTTCTCGAACACGCGGCGGCGCTGGTCCACGCGTTGCGGCAGCACCTTGAGCTGGCCGCGGCCGATGCCGGCGAGCACGTTGCTCATACGGTAGTTGAAGCCCATCTCCACATGCTCGTAGTGCGGCGCGGGCTCACGGGCCTGGGTAGCCAGCTTGCGGGCGTGCTGCATCAGCGCCGGGTCGTTGGCGACCAGCATGCCGCCGCCCGAGGTGGTGATGATCTTGTTGCCGTTGAAGGAGAAGATCGCCAGCTTGCCGAAGCTGCCGCTGGCGCGGCCCTTGTAGTGCGCGCCCAGGGACTCGGCGGCGTCCTCCAGCACGGGCACGCCGTAGCGCTCGCAGATCGGCAGCAGGGCATCCATGTCGGCGCTCTGGCCGTACAGGTTCACGATCACCACGGCCTTGGGCAGGCGGCCCTCGGCCTGCGCCCAGGCGAAGGCGCGCTCCAGCGCCGCGGGCGACATGTTCCAGGTGGCCGGCTCGGAGTCGATGAACACCGGCCTGGCACCGCAGTACAGGATGGGATTGCAGCTGCCCACGAAGGTCAGCGAGGAGCAGAACACCGTATCGCCGGGCTTCACGCCCAGCAGGATCAGGCCCAGGTGGATGGCGGCCGTCCCCGAGCTCACGGCGGCGGCATGGCCGATGCCCACGTGCTGCGCCAGCTCGCGCTCGAAGCCGTCCACGTGCGGGCCCAGGGGCGCGATCCAGTTGGTGCGGAAGGCGTCCTCGACGAAGGCCGTTTCTTCCTCGCCCAGGTGGGGCATGGACAGCCAGATGCGCTGGGACAGCTCGCGGCGCAGGATCAGGTCCTGCGGGCGGCCGGCGGCATCCACCACCGGCAGCTGGTCGACCTGGTGCTGGTCCATCACCGCCAGCGCGCCGGCCATGCCGGCCTCCAGGCCGATGGTGATGGGGCGCTGCTCGGGCAGCTGGGACAAGGGTGTCGCGGCGTCCATCTGCGCCAGCAGGGCGCGGCGCACGTCGCCATCGGTCAGGGTGCGGGCCAGCGTGCCGTCGGGGCGCAGCACCAGCAGGATGCTTTTTGCCGTCTTCTCGAGGGTAGGCAACGCCTCGCGCAGGGGCAGCGTGTCGGGCACGCACAGGGATGCGAATTGCTCGCCGGTCATGAGATCCTCCGGGCAGGCAGGCCAGCCCAGGTGCCGGGCTCGTCGATGTCGCGGTTCACCACCGCGCCCGCGCCGATGATGGCGCCGTCGCAGACCCTGCGGCCCGGCAGCACGGACGCGCCCGCGCCCACCAGCACGCCAGCGCCAATTGAAACGCCGCCACCCAGGCGGGCGCCGGGGGCGACATGGGTGAAGTCACCCACCGTCACGTCATGGTCCACCACGGCGCCATGGTTCACGATCACGCCGTGGCCCACGCGGGCACAGGGCGCCACCACTGCCTGCGCGGCGACCAGGCAACCGCCGGCCAGCTGGGCATGGGGCGAGACGCTGGCCTGCGGGTGGATGACGGTGGCCAGGCGCTGCAGGCCTACGGCCTCGCTCTCGCGGCGGCGGGCGGCGTTGTCCCCAACGGCCACGTGCACGGCCTGCGCCTCGTCGAGGGCGGCGGGCAGGCGCAGCGCCACGCCGGGCAGCAGCTCGCCGCGGCAGCGGTCGCCATTGCGGTCGGTCGCGGCGATGGCAGCCCAGGCGCCCTGGCGCTGGGCGGCATCGGCCACCACGCGGCCATGGCCGCCCGCACCCAGGATCATCAGCGTCGGCAAGGCGGCGGTTTCCATTCAGTAGCGGTTGGTCTTTTCGAGCAGGGCGGCATCCAGCGGCAGGCTCGCCAGCAGCGCGGCGATGCGCTCGCCGGCCCGGCCGTCCCCGTAAGGATTGTCCCATGCGCGATCCGCCTGCCCCAGGAGCGAGGCCAGCCCGGCGCGCATCGCGCCCGCCTCGGCCGGCACGTCCAGCACATTGCCGCCGTGCTCGCGCAGGCGCTGGCGGTCGCCCACGTTCAGCACCGGGGTGTGGAAGCTGGCGGCCTCGATGATGCCGGAGGAGGAATTGCCCGCCAGCAGCTCGCAGTGGCGCATGGCGGCGGCATAGAGCGGGCGGCCCAGGTGGGTGATGCGGCGGGAGCCCGGGGGCAGCAGCCCTTGGGCCTGGGCCTCGTCCAGCGCCTGCAGCACGCCCAGGGCGCCGGCATCGGCATTGGGCTCCAGCCAGACCAGGGGCAGGCCGGCCTCGCCCAGGACGGTGGCCAGGGCCAGCGCCTGGCGGCGGGCCTCGGCGGCCTGCTGCACCACGGGGTGGAAGACCACCAGGATGAACTTCGCGTCCTGCGCCAGTCCCAGGGACTGCAGGCAGTCGGTGCGCGGCATGGCCCCCAGGTCGGCCAGCCCGTCCAGGCCCGGCGCCCCGGTGACATGGATGCGGTCGGCCGCCTCGCCCATGGCGATCAGCCGCTCGCGGGAACCGGGCGTGGCGACGAAGTGCCAGGTGGCCAGCTTGCTGATCGCGTGGCGCACGGGCTCGTCGACGGTGCCGGAGCGCTCGCCGCCATGCAGGTGCACGCAGGGGATGCCCAGGTGCAGGGCCGCGATGGCGCCGGCCAGCATCTCGCCACGGTCACCCAGGAGCAGCAGCAGGTCCGGTTTCTCGCGGGCCAAGGCCTCGGTCACGCCGAGCAGGCAATCGGCGATGCCCAGGGACATGCTCTCGCCCGTGCGGGTGGCCATGTCCAGCGGGATCTCGCCGCACACGTCCAGGCCGGCAGCGCGGATCTCGTCCACCGTGTAGCCGTGGTCGCGGCTCAGGTGCATGCCGGTCACCAGCACCTGCAGCGACAGGCCGGGCGTGGCCGCGATCCGCTGCAGGGTGGACTGCATCAGGCCGAAGTCGGCCCGGGTGCCGGAGAGGTAGACGATGCGCCGCACGCCGCTCACAGGGCCTCCAGGCTCGGCAAGACGCGGGACGTCATGCGCCGTCCCCGCGCTCGAGTTGATCCCACTGCAGCACGGTCATGGCCGCGATGGCTTCACGGGCTCGCGCGCCGGCCACCAGGCCGATGTCACGCGGCGCGATGCCGGTGGCGGGACGCCGGCACACCAGCATGTCCTCGGTGATCAGCGTGCCGGCGGGGATGTCGCGGGCCGCAGCCACGCTGCGCCGCGCCACGCGGGCGGTGTCGCGCTCGGCGGGCGTGGGCGCCTTGGCGCCGTCGCCCCGCATGGCGGCCACGCGGCGGATGCCGGTGACCATCTGCGTGAACTCCCCCGGCTCCAGCGAGGCGCTGTGGTCCGGCCCCGGCAGGGTGCGGTCCACGGTGATGTGCTTCTCGATCACGGTGGCGCCCAGGGCCACGGCCGCCAGGGCGGCCTCGATGCCCGCACTGTGGTCGGAGTAGCCGATGGCCACGCCCAGGTCCCGCTGCATGGCCGGGATGGCGGAGAGGTTCAGCGCCTCGGGGGGCGCCGGGTAGGCGGAGGTGCAGTGGAACACCGTGACGTCCCGCAGGTGCCCGCGCGCCTCGCGCACCCAGGCCAGGGCCTCGCGGGTCTCGTCCATCGTGGCCATGCCGGTGGACAGCAGCAGCGGCAGGCCAGTGGCGGCGGCATGCTGCACCAGGCGGCGGTGCGTGAGCTCGCCGGAGGACAGCTTGAGGCGCTTCACACCCAGCCGCACCAGCATGTCCACCGCCTCCACCGAGAACGGCGTGGAGAAGAACTCGATGCCGATGGCGTCGCAGTGGGCCTTGATCTGGCGGTGCTGGTCTTCGGACAGCTCCAGCGCTTCCAGCATCGCGTACTGGTCCTGCGCGCCGGTCTGGCGGGCCTGGTACTCGGCGGTCGGGGCGCCGGGCACGACCAGGTCACGGGCGCGGAAGGTCTGGAACTTCACGGCATCAGCGCCGGTGGCCCTGGCCGCATCGCACAGGCGCAGGGCCAGGCCCACGTCGCCGTTGTGGTTGACGCCGGCCTCGGCAATGACGAACACGGGCAATGACACGGGAGAGGCCATCACCACACCGTCCATCCGCCGTCGACCACCAGGTTGTGGCCGTTGATGTAGGCCGAGGCATCGCTGGCCAGGAAGTTCATCGCGTTGATGATGTCCTCGGGCTGGGCCATGCGGCCCAGCGGCACCTTCTCGGCGTAGCGCTGCACGAAGGTGTCGTTCTGCCCGCTGAACACGCCGCCGGGCGTGATGGCGTTCACGCGCACACCCTTGTGGCCCCAGTAAGACGCCAGGTACTTGGTCAGGCCCCACAGCCCCGCCTTGCTGGCGGAGTAGATCGCGGGGGTGTTGATCGCCCGGCCCATGTACTCGGAGCCTTCGTAGATACGCTGGTCGGGCGCCACGATGCCGTAGATGGACAACGTGTTGACGATGGCGCCCTGCCCGCGCGCCGCCATGGGCGCGCCGAACACCTGGGCGCACAGCATGGCGCCGGTCAGGTTCACCGACATCACGTGGTTCCAGTCCTCCAGCGGGAAATCCTCGAACGGGGCGAAGAAGTTCTCGCTCTTGGTGGCGGCGTTGTTCATCAGCACGTCGGGCGTGCCCCAGGTGGCCTGCAGCTTGTTCCAGGCCTGCGCCACCGAGGCGCGCTCGGCGATGTTCACCGCCACCTTGAGGATCCCGGGCCCGTCCGGCAGGCGGTCGAGCGCCTCGTCGGACACGTCCAGCGCGCACACGCGCGCGCCCTGTTCCAGGAAGCGGGCCGTGACCTGCGAGCCCAGGATGCCGGCCGCGCCGGTGAGGACGACGACCTTGCCGTCCAGGCGAAGTCGATCAGGAGAACGGTCGGAGGGAGTCATCACGGCCACCTCAGTTGAACTGGCGGAACACCGGCTTGATCGCCGGGCCGACGAGGAACTTGTCGACGCCCTGCGCCAGCGCCTGCTGGTAGACGCCCAGCGCCTTTCGGGCGGCGGACAGGGTCAGGTCCAGCTCGGCATCCTGGTGCGCGTAGCTCTGGGCGATCCAGGGCATCAGCACGCCGTTGTTGATCATCTCCTGCGAGAACAGGGTGCGCAGCGGCAGGCTGGGCGCGCCCTGCGCGTCCAGCGTCACGTAGTTCATGGAGATGGCGTTGCCCTGCACCTGGAAGGAATGGGCGATGCCCAGCTCGCGGGCGATGCCTTCCAGGCCGGTGAGCAGCCTGGCGCCGAAGGACCACAGCTGGTCGACCACGGGCTCCTCCTCGTAGATCTTCACCGTCTCCAGGAAGGCTGCCAGGCTGGCCATCTCGCCGCCGTGGGTCGTGGAGATGAGGAAGGTGCGCTCCTGGCCCGGGCGGTTGATGGCGCCGCACTCCATGATGTCGCGGCGGCCCGCCAGCGCGGCGACGGCGAAGCCGTTGGCCATGCCCTTGCCGAAGGTGGTCAGGTCGGCCTGCACGCCGAACAGGTGCTGCGCGCCCTTGAGGTGCCAGCGGAAGCCCGTGATCATCTCGTCCAGGATGAACAGCGCGCCATCCTGGCGGCACAGGGCCTGCACCTGCTGCAGGAAGTTGGCCGGCTGGCCGCTGCAGGCGCGGCAGTGGGGCGGCACCAGGCGGTTGGCATTGGCGCAGCCGCCGCAGGGGCCCACGGTGGTGGCCGGCTCGAGCATCACGGCGGCGATCTGCCCCGGGTGGGCGGCGAACAGCGCCTGCAGGCTGGCCATGTCGCCGTAGTCGAACAGCAGCGTCGTCTCGGCATGCTGGGACGGGATGCCGCGCTTGAGGGCGGTGGCGCCGATGAACCAGTCGTCGAACGAGAAGAACGGGTGCTGGCGCGGCACGGCCACATAGCGGCGGCCGGTGTAGGCGCGGGCCAGCTTGGTGGCGGCGGTGGTGACGTTGGAGCCGTTCTTGGCGAACTTCACCATGTCGGCGCCGTCGACCAGGGACACCAGCCGCTCGGCAGCCTCCAGCTCGATGGTGGAGGCGCGGGTCAGGTTCAGGCCCATCTCCATCCCGCGCAGGGCGGCACGGTTCACGCGCTCGTCGGCATAGCCCAGGGTGACGGAGCGCAGCCCCATGCCGTAGTCCAGCAACTTCTTGCCGTCGGGCGTAAAGACGTAGGCGCCCTTGCCGCGTTCCAGGATCTGCGGCGCGTTGGACGGGTACTGGTCGTCCCCGCGGGAGTAGGTGTGCGCGCCGCCGGGAATGACACGGTGCAGGCGCTCGGAGTACGACAGGCCGGAGGCCGGGGATTCGGGGCTGGAGCTCATGGTGCGTTCGTGTGTCAGTCGGGCAGGCGCCCGTTGAAATGGCCCAGGATGGCCTCTATGCACAGGAAGTCGATCTCGTCGTCGACCTCGTAATTCTGCCAACGCTGCACCACCTGCCCGGCCAGGCGCGGCGGGTAGAAGGTGCGCTGGTTGCACAGGATGGGCGTCTTGACCAGGTAGATGCCGCCATAGGGGTACCAGGCCGCCGTGTCGTCCGACGGGCCGGTGCCCTCGGGCATCCAGGGCACGAGGCGGTCACGGTTGTCCTTGACCTTGATCACGGAAGGATGCTCGCGGTGCATCTGCCCCACGGCCACCACGGCGTCGATCTCGTCCCAGCGCTCGACCAGCTTGGCGATGGCGCCGGCGATGTCGCCGCCCGCGCGCAGCGGGGAGGTCGGCTCCAGCAGCATCACGGCGTCGAAGGTCTCGCCCTGCGCGGCCAGGAACCCCACCGCATGCGCGGCGGAATCCGCCGAGGTGGTGCGGTCCTGGGCCAGCGCCTCGGGGCGCAGGAAGGGCACGCGCGCCCCGTACTGCGCCGCGGCATCGGCAATCGCCTGGGAGTCGGTCGAGACCACGGTGGTGGTGATCGCCGGGCAGGCCCGGGCCGCTTCCACGGTCCACGCGATCAGCGGCTTGCCATGCAGCGGCCGCACGTTCTTGCCGGGCAGGCGCTTGCTGCCGCCGCGGGCGAGGATGAGGCCGAGGATGCGGGGTTGGGCGGGTGCGCTCATGGTTTCTGGGGGGGAATCAGCTGGCGGTCGCAACGAGCCGGATCACTTCATCGGCCACGGCCTCGGCGGCCGGCTGGCGGTCGTCCTGCGCCTGCGTGGCCGCGCCGCGGCGGCCGAGGCCGGCATCGAGCAGGCTGGGGAGGTGCGCCAGCGACGTGGCCGCCTCGCCCATGCCCAGGCGGGCGTAATCCAGGCCGCTGCGCTGCACCGTGGGCGAGAAGCCGAGGTTGATCAGTCGCTTGCCGGCGGTATAGGCCTGCACACCCACGGTGGTGATCTGCACCACCACCTGGTCGGCGGCCATCAGCACGGGGGTGAGGTCCTCCTGCCCCGGCTGGCTCCAGTGCAGGCGCGGGTGATCAGGCAGGCGGCTGAAGCGGTGCCACTCGTTGGGGTGGTAGCGGATCGCCAGGCAGGCGTCGTCATGCCGCTGCAGCCAGTCGAACAGGGTCGCCTGCACCTGCTCGCCCAGGGCGGTGCCGGCCCAGGCGGCATCGGCGTCGTCCGGCTCGCGGTCGCCGGCCCACAGCACGATGTGCTTGTCCTGCCAGCCCCGCGCGGCGCGCCAGCCCTGGCCGGCCGCCACGGCCTCGGGCCGCGATAGGATGTCGAAGGCCGGGTTGCCGGTGACGCGAATGCGGTCGCGCGGGATGCCCGCACGCGCCAGGTTGTCCGCCACACCGGCCGACAGCACGGTGATGCAGTCCGCATGGACCGGCCGCGCCAGGAACGGGTCACCCGGCAGGCCGAACAGGTCCAGCATGGACAGGCTGGGAATGCCCAGCGCCGCGGCGGCGGCCACCACGGCCTGCTCGCTGCGCGGGGAGTTGGTGGCGACGACGGCATCGGGCTGCAGTTCCTGCAGCACCCGGGTGAAGAAGCGCACCGGCAGGAAGCCGTGCCGGCCGGCGGACTGCCAGCGTTGCAGCGCGCCCTCCTCGCCCAGCTCGGCCACCCACTCCATGAAGTTCAGGCCCAGGTAGGCCACGCTCTCGCCCGGGTCCACGTCGGGGTGCTGGTTGCCGGGCAGCAGGCGCTCGCCCCAGGCGCGGGCCGCTTCGGCGTCCGGCCCGGTGAGGAAATCGGCATAGCCCAGGGGCTGCTCGCCCGCCTGGCGCGCGATCTTCGCGGCGGTGGTCAGCGCCATCAGGCGGATGTCGCAGCGCGGCACGAAGGCGCGCAGCGCGCGCATCACGGGCAGGCACATCTCGATGTGCCCGCCGCCGTAGCTGACGAACAGCAGCTTCATGCGCCGCGGCCTTCCAGGGCGCGGCCGGCCCACAGGGCCACGGCGGCCAGGGCCCGCAGCTCGCGGGTGTGGTTGGCGCTGCCGTCGCGGTGGCGTTCCAGCAGCCCGGCCACCTGCGCGGGCTCGAACAGCTGCCGCAGCAGGTCGCTGCCTTCCAGCGTGGACTTCAGCCAGGGGTAGCTGTCCTTGCGGAACCACTCGCCCACCGGCACGGTGAACATCTGCTTTTTGCGGTAGGCCAGTTCCTCGCCAATGAGCGGGGTCACGGCCTTCTTGTACCAGTGCTTCTTGTCGCCTTCGGGCGAGAGCTTGGTGCGGCCGCGCGAGCGGAAGGCCAGCTCCATCATCCGCCAGTCCAGGAACGGCGTGCGCGCCTCGATGGACACCGCCATGCCCATGCGGTCAGGCTTGACCAGGTTGTTGCCCGATAGCAGCAGCTGCATGTCCAGGTACAGCGCCTGGTTGATGCGGTCGAAGTGCTGAGCCTCGTCGAACCACGGCCTGGCTGCGGCATCGAAGCTGTCGATGCCCGCGAGTTGCGCGGCCACCTCGGGCCGGTACAGGGCCTGCTTGGCCTGCGGCGCGAAGAGGGAAATGGAGTCGAAGTAGGTGCGCTGGAACTCGCGGTCGCCCAGGGTGAAGGCATCCGGCCGCTTGAAGAACGCCTCGTACTTCTCGTACCCCGCGAACAGCTCGTCGCCGCCATCGCCGGTGAGGACCACCTTCACATGCCTGGCCGCCAGCTCGCTCACGCGCAGCGTGGGCATGAAGGACGCATCCCCATGCGGCTGGTCCAGGTGGTGCAGCACCAGCGGCCAGCGATCGAGCATGTTCAGCTCGGCCACCTCCATGGTGTGCTCGCAGCCGAAGCGCTTCGCCGCGTCCAGCGCGAAGGCCGACTCGTCGAAGCGCGGGTCCGCGAAGCCGATGCAGAAGGTCTTGACCGGCTGCTGCACGTGGCGGGCCATCAGGCCCACGATGGTGCTGGAGTCCACCCCGCCGGACAGGAAGGCGCCCCAGGGCACGTCCGCGCGCAGTCGGATACGGGTGGCGTCGTCCAGCACGGACATGAACTCGGCGGCCCAGTCGCCGAAGGCATGGTCCTGCTCGCGCTGGTCGGCCAGGTTCCACCAGCGCTCGGTGTGCGTGCCGCCGCGGCCATACCGCACCCAGGTGCCGGGCATCACATGGCGCACGCCGCGCCAGATGGTCCAGGGCGCGGGGATGTAGTTGAAGGTCAGGTAGTGGTGCAGCGCCTCCAGGTCCACGCCGCCGGCGGTGCCGCCGGCCGGGGCCAGCGCCTTGATCTCGGAGCCGAACAGCACCCGCCCGCCGTCATCCGCCACGTACAGCGGCTTGACGCCGATGCGGTCACGCACCAGGTACAGCGCGTCCTCGCGGGCATCGTCGATGGCGATGGCGAACATGCCATTGAGGCGCTTGACGAAGGCGATGCCCTCGCGCTCGTAAAGGCGCAGCAGTACCTCGGTGTCGGAGTGCGAGTCCAGCCGCACGCCCTCGCGGCGAAGTTCCTCGGCCAGCTCCACGTAGTTGAAGATCTCGCCGTTCTGGACCACGGCGATCTTGCCGTCATCCGACACGAACGGCTGGTGCCCGCCCGCCAGGTCGATGATGGACAGCCGCCGGTTGCCGATGCCCACGCCGCGCGCGGGCACATGGTGGATGCCTTCGTCGTCCGGCCCGCGGTGCACGATCTGCCGGGCCATGGCGGACAGTTGTCCCGCCTCCATGGCGCGCGCGCCGCGATCCCAGTAACCGAAGATTCCGCACATGATCAGTTCGCGTCCTTGCCGGACAGGCGCTTGACCGTCCAGCCCATGATTTTCAGGTCCAGGCCCAGCGACTGCTCGCGCACATAGCGCAGGTCCAGGGCCAGGCGGTCGGCCTCGGTGCCGCTGGAACGCAGCAGCGCCTGGGCCAGGCCGGTGATGCCGGGGCGCACGGCGCAACGCTCGGCGAACTGGGCATCGGTGTAGAGGGAGCGCTGGGCCGGCACGTCGGGCCGGGGGCCCACCAGGCTCATGTCGCCCTTGAGGACGTTCAGCAACTGCGGCAGCTCGTCGATGCTGGTGCGGCGGATGAAGCGGCCCACGCGGGTGATGCGCGGGTCGTTGGCGGCCGTCTGGAACGAGCCCAGGGCGGCGGCGTTCTTCACCATGCTGCGGAACTTGTACATGCCGAACTCCCGTCCGCCGCGTCCGATGCGCACCTGGCGGAACAGGACCGGCCGGCCGCTTTCCAGGGCCACGGCCAGGGCCGTAGCCAGCAGGATGGGAGACAGCAGGAACAGCGCTGCCAGCGACAGCGCGATGTCGATCAGTCGTTTCATCATGCGACCGGCGAGCCGGCGACGATTTCGCGGATCCGGCGGGCAGTGTCGCGGGCATCGACCTCGACCTGCGCGGGCAGGCGCGCCGCGAGCTCGCGCTCGGCCCGGCGCAGCGCCGCGACCTCGTCCTCGAACACGGCCTCGGGGTCGTCGCGGTGGAAGGTGCGCGAGAGGATCACGGAGCTGGAGCCCAGGCGCAGGTGCTCGCCCAGGACCTGGCGGCCCGACAGCAGCCCCTCATCCAGCCGGGCGATCCCGCCGAAGCCAAAGCGCAGCCCCTGCGCCTTGACGACACGGGCGATGCCGTCCACCCGGCCCATGGCCAGCGGCTCGAACATGAACCGCAGCCCCATGGAGATGTGCAGGTCGTTCAGGCCCACATAGACCTCCCACAGGCCCGGCGTGGCCACCCAGTCGGCCACGGACTCCAGTGCCCCCGCCGTCTCGACCAGCGGCACGATGCCGCGGCGCCCGTCCACGAGGCGGGCGAACTCGCGCAGCGTGTCACCGCTATCGAACATGGGCAGCATCAGCAGGTCGGCGCCCTGCGCGAGGGCGTCGTCGACTTCCTGCGCGGTACCGGCATGCAGCGGGTTCACCCGCACCATCAACCGGGCGCGGTGCAGCTCGGCCTTGATGCGGCCCACGTCTTCCAGCGTGTGCAGGCTGATGAAGGTGTTGCGCCCGGCCTGGCGCTCGGCCTTGCCCAGGCGCTCCAGGTCGACGAACAGGCGCATGCCCTCCAGCGCATCGCACCGGCGCGCGAGCGCGGGATCGTTCGTGATCTGGATCAGGTCTAGCATGGGCAACAGGCGATTATCGCCGCAGGGCCGCCTTCAGCGCGGGGTCGCAGGCATAGGCGGCCGCGAGCACCGCCACCCCGGCCATGCAGGCCAGGGCCAGGCCCGGCAGGCCTGGGCCGCCGATGAATCCAAAGGAACTACGCAGGCCCGCCACGGCCAGGAGCGCCAGGGCGGTCACCGCCATCAGCCGCCAGGGCAGGCAAGCCCGAGCGGCCGGGCCCAGGCAGCCCACGAGCACCAGGGCGATGAGAGCGAACAGGCCGTCCAGCACCCACATCAGGGACTCGCCCTCGCGCGGCAGCCAGGCCGGCGCCACCAGCAACGCCGCCAGCGCCAGGGCGTGCACCACCGCCGCCGGCCGCATGCGCTGCTGGGAGGCCAGCACCGTCAGCGCCACGGCCGCCGCCGCCTGCGGCAGCAGGCCCCAGGCGGCGACGCGACCCCAGGCCGCCACCTGGGCCAGCGCGCCCGCGTCCATCCGCCCCCACCCGAACAGCAGGCTGGCCAGGGCATCCGCCCCCACCAGCAGCCCAGCCGCCGCGGCGCAGGCCAGGGCCCAGGCCACGGCGAAGGCCACCCGCAGGGGCTGGCAGGCGTCGGGGGATTCCAGGCCCCTGGCGACGGCCGCCGCGACGGCCGGGAAGGCCAGGGTGGCCACCAGCTGGATGGCCAGCACCAGGGGCAGCTCCACCAGCTTCCAGGCGTAGTTGAACGTGGCCAGCCCGCCCTCCCCCTGCAGCGAGGCGATGGAGCGGGCGGCGAAGGGCAGCGCCAGCGGCAGGCCGGCGCTCAGGACGGCCCAGGCCCACACGGGTGGCGCGGGCAGGCGGCCTGCGCGGGCGACGCCCGGCGGGTGGGCCGGGTCCGGCGAGACCACGGCCGGCGTGCCCGCGCTGGACAGCCGCCGCCACTGCCACGCCAGCCGCAGCCCCATGGCGGCCAGCAGGCCCGCCCCCAGGAGCGGCACGGCCTGCGGCAGGCGCCATCCGGCCAGGGCGATGGCGGCGATCAGCCCGCCATTGACCACCAGGTTGGCGCCATACAGCCCCAGGAAATCCCGTTCATGCTGCAGCCGGGTGGCCCACAACGCGGCCAGCAGGGCGGGCGGGAAGGCCAGCGCGCTCCACACCAGGCCGGAGGCCGCCGCCGCGCGCAGGTCCGCCGGCAGGCCGCCTGCCAGCCAGGCCGCCACGGG
>JACCDR011098073.1_pt1 | contig 25859 bp, 37 predicted proteins | sample 7446431 | NCBI WGS metagenome assembly JACCDR01 (sample SAMN15323443, study PRJNA562643) | freshwater metagenome | isolation source: river surface water | place: USA:Blue River Watershed | collected 2017-08-17 | reverse complement strand
CGTTCTTGCAAGGCACTGGTATTTGCGACAGAAGCTATACTGGTGGCGTGGAAGGAACGTTCTTGAAGTTGAATGATGCACCATTGCCGAAGATGCCGTGGAAGGCATTGCAGATTGTGCCAAGGCTCGCCCCTATTCATTCTGAGTGGGATCTAAAGAAAAGTCTTGGAGAGTCTGACCGGGGTGCTGGAGGTTTTGGAAGCACAAACTAGGTTAGAATATGAAGACCATTTATGTTGTAATCAAAGCAGCGTTGCAATCGTTCGGTGAGTTCACGATGGTGACTACCGAACGTGCTTTCACGGACAAAGCGAAAGCAGAAGAGTACATCAAGTCTGTGCCCGTTGTATGGGAGGAAACACAGCAAGGTGTAAAATTTAAATGTGAGCGTGCTTTACACGAAGTAGAATTGGAGAACGATGCCTAAGAAAAAAGAAGAGATTAAAGTTGATAAGCCGGTATTTGGTGATCCCCAAGCCATGAATACTGATCTACAACTAAAAATGACACCTGAAACAGACGAGCAGGTTTCTATTATTATTGTACACCGTGACAAGCCTGCCTACTTGAACATTGCATTGCAGTCTATTGCTGTGACCAGTTTGAACAACAATTATGAGATTATCATTGTTGACAACGGGTCAGAGACACAGGACGCTTTGGATTTCTTGGAGGACTTGGAACAGCAGGATTGCAAGATTGTCAGATGTAAGGAAAACGTCTGGTGGGCCAAGGCTGCGAACTTGGGTGCAAAGGCAGCGAGCAAGAATTCAAAGTATATGGTTTTCTTGCATCATGACGTTGTCGTATTGAACCCTGCTTGGATTGACATGCTAATCAACGTGTCGGAGTCTCAAGACTCAGGGCTTGTGGGCGTTTCCATGAGTGCATATGGCATGGATGATATCAACGGCAAGAAGACTCAGATTGACTTCGTTGAAGAGTGGTGCATGTTGACGACTAGGGAATGTTGGCAGGACTGTGGACCATTCGCCGAGAAATTGGAACAGGTCGGCGCTCCGTTCATGTATACCATGTCGGCTCAGTGGCATAACTATAAGCCACAAGTAATCCGCAATCCGCTGGTGCATCATTACGGTGTGTTTGCTATGGATATCAGCGACCTTGAGAGATTCAATGATAAGGCTGGAACGTTGATTCCTGAGCTAATGAGAGAAACACAAACGAAGCTGACACGAAATGAGTAAGAAAGACTTATTAGTTATATCAACATTTGGAAGAGATGCCGCAAGGGATTGGTATGAAATACAGCGTCATTTTTTGGACAAATACACACCAGAATATGATTATGGAGTATTTCTGCACGGTGTCAAGGATGAGGCGTTTTTCAAAGGTAGCAAGATTATAGGTAGAATGGATGGCAATTTGATTTACGCATTGCCTGAGATGTTTCATCAAATCTATCTCTACTTCAAGAAGCACGAATATAAAAATTACTTGCTAATTGACAGTGATTGCTTTCCGGTGAAAGAGAACTGGTATCATAACTTGATCAAGGTTATGAATACGAAATGGTATGCAGCGCCAGTGAGGACAGACAACTTAGATGTATGTCCTCATCCTTGTGCATTATTCGTTAAGGGAGAATACATCAAGGAACGCATCTTCACGTTTAGAAGAGCATTGGAGCCGGTCTACAATCTCGTTGGCGAGGAAGTCATCGACATTGGGACCGGCTTCAAAATGCGCATGGAGGGGAAGCAAATTTGCTTCCCGCTCGTTAGATCCAACTTCATCAACATCCATCCCATCGTAGGGGCTATTTACGGCGATACCTTCTACCACCACGGAGCGGGCAGTAGGATACCTTACTTCCGTTCAACGGGGTATTGGAAAAAGATTAGACCAGAACATAGTAAGGCTGGCAAGATGTGTTATCACTGGCTGAAAACAGACCCAGAGAAGTACATTGACAAGATGAGGGGAGTGGGAGTGGTGGACACTCAAGAAAGTTTGAGAAGTTTTTTTGAAGAGGATAGATAGAACATGGCAGGATCAGACGAACCCAGAGACAATGGCCCACCAGAAGAAGGCGATCATATCATCAATTGGCACATGAGTTATGTGTCTCAGATATCTTTACAGGCTGAGACGCAATTGCGTGCTTTTGCTGATCTAATCAAAGGCGAACTAATAAAGATGAGAACAGATGCAGACTTTATTAGAGAGAAGTTGCCGGGGCCGCATCACCACATCAACAAACTTAAAAACACGGATCGAGACTTGCGAAGAGTTCTCGATCCGGTCAATGAATTAGCTGATCAGGTGCGATCTATCTCGCACAGGGCGGCCAATAGAATTACCTAAACCAATTAGAAGATTGTGACGCCCTTCTGGCGGTACAAGGTGTAAAGTTCTGTATTCTTTATTGACGAAGTCGTACATGAGTTTATCTGCATGTTTGGCTTCGTCTTCTGTTTCATATCGGCCTTCAGACTGATATTTGATGTCTTTGCTTCGTTCGATGAAGATATTGACTGACGGATATCTTTTCTCAAAGTTTCTGCCGATATCCAAGATGATATCAGAATAATCCAATTTATCTCTATGAGCATAGACATACGAAATCATCACCGGGCAATCGGTGATGACTAAGTGCGTTCCTGAACGTAGATATTCGTCTTCAGTGTTGACTTGAAGTGCTGTCAGGAGGAGTTGATCCATTGAGATGATCGGTCTGCCTTGACATGCCCACCGCTTGCAGGCTTCTTCAGAAAATTGAACATCGTAGCCTTTAATTTTTAATTCTGAGAAGAGCCAGTAAGCAGTGGCGGTCTTACCTACTCCTGGCCCTCCCCAGAGGTTGATACGTCTAATCATTCGAATAATAGGTACTTTCTGTGTAGTAGGAATGCCTCATAGGCGATGTAATAAATTTGATAAGTCTTGGGGTACTTGATCGCTTGATGAGCCATCTGTTCCAAGATTCTCATTTCAGGATCGGTTTCAACGTAGCGCCTGGCATTAGTGACACGGAGCGTCTGAGTGACGAACTTCCATAGCCAGAGTTCTAAGTCTCTACCTTTCTTGGCGTAATACGGCTGATGGCTGGGATAGCCATGCCGTTTGATGTGACCCAACAGGTCTGTCGCTTGATCGACGTGGTCGTGGTGGAGAATGCTAAAGCTGCCGTTGTATCCGGGCTGGAAAAGCTCCACGATGACAGACGGGGTCTTCTCTTCGCACTTGGCGCAGCCCATGAACGACCGACAAGACAGGCTTGTCATGGCAATGATGGGATAGCCAACGCCGGCCATTGGTGGATCGAAAAAACACAAGCCGTCATGTTGCATCGGAATGCTCTGCGTCTTGTGTCTTTTCTGATAGTCAACAATAAGGTTCGTCATTAGCTTTTGCCTCGTACTACCAATTGGTTTATGAAGTGACTGATGAACTTCTGGTCTGCGGCTTCAAGGAAGCAGTTGTTCTTCCAGTCAAATTTGCTGTCCCAAAGGTAAGGAACAAGGATGGCCGCTTTCGCAATTGCTACACGGGGCAATACATCCTGTGCCGTCTCACCGCCAGCATAAGCGACGTGATACATGCCGCTGTGCCATTCCCAATCGATGTCCCTTTCAGGATAAGATTTAAAGTAGGTTGCGAAGTTGGCGTTCATTTGCCGGATGGTTCCGTGCAGGAACTTCGGCCCCCGTGAGTAATAAGGAATCTTGCGTTCCCCGGAGAACTTGAGTGTCTGGATGCACCTGACTCTCTTGCTCTGGCATTGGGGATTGCCGCATTGAGATACCTCTTCATTGCTCCGCTGTGGGGTGTAGGCAAAACCGCACATCTCGCAGTTGTAGCAGATTATGATTTTTTTGTTGTTATGGAAAACGAGTTGGTGGACGAGAGTATCAAGCAAGAACGAGGCTGGAATAGCCTTGATTGCGTTGACCACAATCTCCGGTACGCCAACTGCTTTCCAGTCGGGAGTTTGCATGTCCACACCCTAGTGGTATATGATCGTCATTTACTAAATTGAATTCTAGCAGAAGAAAGGAATAAAAGAAGCTGCCTTTTGGACAGCTTCTTTTTAATTTTCAAAACACCGGCCTTAGCTAGTGTGGGGGTGGTGTCGTTCAACGACGTAGAAAACTTCGGCGATGTTGCTCTTGATATCAGCATAGAGAACAAAGCCATCTGGGATCAGAAGGTATCCTACCATATCCACATCACCAACGCAAACAGGGGTTCCTACTGGTTTAACAGAAAGGAAGACCTGATGTGGTGGGCAATTGGTTTTGACAGTTACTTCGTGATGTCCCTGATTCAAGGTGATCGCACCCTCGACTACATGATCACACTCACAATCGGCGAGGGCTTCTAAAACCTGGATCAAGCATTCAATGCCTGTATGTTTCTTTTTAGCCATGATGCCTCCTAAAAACAGTTCAATGTATCTAGGAGGCATAGGGCTATTTCGGAATTTATTTTTTTCAGATCCGCTTAACAATTTCCGCAACAAGTGGGTGACGAACGATTGCTTCTTCGCTGAAATTGACGTATCCTATTCCGTCCAAATCCTTTACTTTGCTAATGACTTCAAGTAAGCCGGATTGGCCTCTCGGCAAGTCGGTCTGCGATGGATCGCCAGTGATAATCATTTTACTGAACTTTCCAAGTCGTGTCATGAACAATTTTAATTGTCCCAAAGTGCAGTTCTGTGCTTCGTCTAGAATACAGACGCATCCGTCAAATGTGCGGCCTCTAAGGAAGGCGAGTGGCGCTAGTTCGTAACTGTCATCGATACGCTTTCGGCTTTCGCTATCTCGTCCGCAAATTTTATCTAAGCAATCGTAGAGGGGTAACATGTAAGGGTAAACTTTTTCATCTACGTCTCCGGGCAAGAAGCCCAAGTTCTCACCTGCCTCTACAACAGGGCGACTGAGGATGATGCGGTGGCGTTCTTTTCTTAGGATATCTTGAATTGCAAAACCTACTGCGAGGTGCGTCTTACCTGTACCGGCTGGCCCAACCAAGAACAAAATGTCGTTTTCTTTATATTGTAGATATGCTTCTTTTTGCTCATCGTTTATTGTCTCCAATTGGAAAAATTTGGGATTCAAGACTTGCTTGACATTTTTGTCATATTTTCTAGGCATGAGATTATCCCCTCCTAACCTATTTAGAAGAGCGATAGTTCAATTTAAACTGTTTTCAAATATATAAGATGTGAAAGATTTCAAGCGATTCATGAAAGACAACGAAGATGTCGAAAAGGCTTTGGCTAAGTTGCCGAAGGGGCATCGTGAGTTGGTCAAAGGATTTAAAGTTGTATTTGAACCGAATAACACCTTGAAGGGTGACAAGGGCCACGTTGGGGTTATCATGACCAGCCCCAAACGCCAAATCAAAGTGGCAAGTCCTTGGAACTACGGAAGAGGTTTTTGCTTCCTGCACGAAGTAGGGCACCTTGTATGGGAAAAGTTCATGTCTGATGAATTGCGCAAGAAGTGGAAAGCGATCTGCTCTAGAACGAAAGAAAAGAAAAAGGACGAACCGCCTGAAGAACTGTTCTGCCACGCTTATGCGAACACTTATGCTAATCAGCAAATTGTGATTCACACACATCCTGAGTGGGAAAAGTTCATCAAGAATCTGCCCGACTGATCGATAAATACGATATGAAATTATTTGTTGGGCATCAATTTAGTTGGGACATTGAGGAGTGTATTCCAAGGTTTTTCCAGGCAACCGGAACTTGCGAAGCGCCTCCAGACGATCCAGACGAATGCCATAAGAACGGTGATTGTCCTACGCAAACCATTATCACAGTGATGGCTTGTGACGTAGAAGATGCGTGCAAACAGATCAAGTCAAAGCTCAAAAATTTTAAACTTGAAAAACTCGTCCGTTTCAAAAAGCCGGCGCTTGGTAGGGACTCTCAGGATTCGAACGAAGACCCGACCTGTAATGAAGATGTGACGCCTACACCTGACGATTGCATTGAATGTTGTGATTTGTTGGGAGTAGCGACACCACCACCTTCTTCAGAATCTTCGTCATTGGAGTTTGAAGAAGAGTCTTCGTTGGAGTTGGCATCTTTCAGTAGTTTTCCTTTACGAAGTCAACAATTGATTGACGATGATGAGGGAGATACTGAGGAGCCTTCGCTTACTGAAGTGAACAGTTACGTCTACTATGGTACGGGCTACATCACTTTAGAGGGTGGCGCTGCCATAGATTCGGATGACTTGGGTGAAATACCGATAGAGATGACATTTAGTGAAGAAATCACCGACGATCAGATGCTTGAGGTATTTGTGCCGGTGCCAACTCTGCCATTGCCACAAGCAGTCAGTACGGTACAGTTAGATTGTTGCCCAGCCCAATTCACCTTGGCTATGGAGTTGCGACATACGCTGAACAGGATCAAGCCCTTTGCAGCGTTCCTCAAGACTAACAATCTGACACTCCCCGGAATCATAGCCCAGGGCAACACAAATCCGAACTTCATCAAATTAAATTATAGCGCTCGCAACGGCCAGTGGCAGGGAAACCTTCACTTCTCTGGGCAGTCGGTCTTGGGGAATTTTAATGAACTTTGGGACTTTGGGTTCCAGTTCGGTTGCGAGGGGTCCAATTGGAAGTTTTCACTATCCGTAGCAAATACTCAGCCTAGCAAGCGATATTTGTCACGGATGTTAGTCTATTATAAGTTGGACACCGTATGCCCATTGTCAGACGTGTTTTTTGGATTTAAATTTTCAATTGACGTGGCTCAACTAACATCGTCCCCAGCACCGGCACAATCAATTGTAGTCAATGATGATGGGGGATTTTTTAGAAATTTACAGTTGGCGTTCCGTGTCCTCCCGCAGAACCGAGGCAGCGGTTCTCGTCAGACCTTGGCAGATAATTCTGCTGCGTATGACGATACTCTGACTGGAGGAGAAGAATAAAAATGGAAGCGACGACATGGATCATTCTACTATTAAGTTTGATCGCAGTTTTGTTAGCATTGAATCTGTTCCTGAGTTACCTATTTGGATCTGGTCTGGCAGGCGTCATCAAGTCTCAAGATACGTTGAATAAATCAATGCAAACGATGAGCGAACAGATGAGCGACCTAGAAGATAAGCAAGCGGAGATGCATAAAGACGTGAGGAAAGTTACACAGCACTTTATCAATCTCGCCAAGGCTTTGAAAACCGGCCAGGACAAACCTTGGTATTCGCAGTTCTAATAAGAGCAGAGAATCATGACGGAAAAAACTGTGGTCCCGGCGTTTCAGCATGTGAACTACATCAAGTTCAGCACGAAGCGAGCCTTCGGTATTGAACTTGAGGTGAGCAAAAACGTGACAATTAACAAGTTGGTAGACGCCGTGCGGATGGCAGACCCGAAACGGGAGTGCCACAGTTCCAACTCGTACTGCCAAGACCAAGGCAACAACTACTGGCATGTTAAATTTGACCGATCCTGCGGAACCAAAGCTAATGAAGGCGGTTGGGAGGTAGCGAGCTATAAGGCGAGCGGAGCGAAGGATTTGGTCAAAATCTCCGAAATGGGCGACGTGCTGAAGAAGGCCGGGGCGCAGATCAACGACAACTGCGGCTACCACATTCACGTCGAGATCGCTGACTTCCAGGCTAATCAGGCGGCTACACTTGTCGCCAACTGGATGAAGATCGAACACATCATCTTGGAGATCCTACCCAAGAGCCGAAGAAATAATCCTTATTGCAAGACTCTGCGTGAACTGAAGCCAGTCACGTCGGCACAGTCCGTTGATGCTGCTCAGTTCTGGCCGAGAGTCCGTCCGATGAGTTTCGACAACTCAGAGCGTCGTAGTTCGTTGAACATGTGCAACTACGCTCTGGGTGGCGCTGCGAAGCGGACGGCGGAACTGCGTCTTCCTGAAGGTACGCTTGATCCCAAAGAGATCAAGAATTGGGCGAGGTTCTTCATACACTTCGTCAACTTCAGCAAGAAGCAGGCGTTCCCTGGCAACGTCGCTCCTGCGGCCAATCTCCGTGAGGCGATGAGGATTCTGGGTCTGCACGGCGAAGACCCTTACTTCATCTTGAGCCACGGGCTGTACGAGACGAAGCACTGGTTCTTGAGCCGAATCTTGCAGTATTCCGGCAAGAAGGTCTACAAGACGGAGGCACAGGAGTTTTTAAACTTTATCATCCCGGCCAACGCTGATGACGACGCTTCTTCGGGTGGGACGATGTGGCCCATCGGCATGTCGCCAAAGAAGACGGCGACAAAGAAGAAGAAGGCTACGCCGTTGCTGGATGATGATGAATTCTGGCAACCTTATGAGGAAGAAACTACTTTTTGAAGCGTAAATACTATAACTTAAAAGTGACAAGGATTAACTTATGAAACTTGAAGAACGTAACCAGTTAATTGAAAAGCATCTCCCTTGGGTTAGGAAACTAGCCAAGGCTAAAAAGGACAAGATGCCCTATCCCCAAATCAGCGTTGAGGAATTAGTCTCCGCAGGTAACAAGGCGTTAGTAGAAATTGCTGATAAATATGAAGAAAGTAAGGGAGACTTCCCTGCCTTTGCCAAGAAACGAATTCTTGGAGAGATGACCAATGAGTTGAGTAGGTGCGCTCATGCGGGCTATCGCATGAAGCCGGTCTTCTATCAATCTTTGGATAATCAACAAGACTCCAGCCTCATCTACTACGATGACAGCCCTGAGAGTTTGTTTGACATTGTCGCTATGGCGTTACCCGATCCCAAGAAGAACGGGCTGATGCTCAGATGGTATTTCATTGACGATCTCACCTTCAAGCAAATTGGTGAGAGGCTGGGCCTGACCGAGAGTCGTGTGTCTCAGATGTTTAACTTTTTCAAGCGACAAATCAGAAGCACATTTAGTAAATCTGATCTGGTTTGATATAACATACGAGTTATAATGGAACATATAGAAATTAATTACCGCAGGCCACGTCCTGCGGTAAAGAGTTATAGTGTTGAGTTTAAGCCAACTCTTATTAGCCCTGAAACATTTAATCCACGCAAAGGCATACTCACAAGGTACGGCAAAAAATTGCTTCAAGAGGGGGCTAAGTATTATTCACATGTTAGTCTGGGGCCGCTTGGGACAGGTGTAATGGTTCATAACAAACCACCTGAGCCGCCAACGTGCCCGGTTTGTGATTGGGAGAAGTCAAGAAAGAAAGAGTCGGCTTGAAGAATAATAACATTTACGATATGATGACTAACGAAGTCGTTAGAAAGTTAAGGGAAAGGTATTCGGGCATACACCCAACGATGTTTGCCCGGTCCCTGGAGAGGGCTTATTCTCTGGGAAGTTTGTTCGATATACTGGACACTTTCCCGACTGAGTTTCCTATCAAGTGGGATGCGGCGGAAAAGCGTTGGGCGCACACAAAAGACCTGTTACCGAGGTGAGAGACAACGATGGAATTACATGAGGAATATTTGAAGCGTCGGCGAGTCAAAGCGCCGTGCATCAAGTATGTTGACCGGGCCAACCTGATCCTCAAGGCGAAGACGAAGGATTCGGAGTGGGCGTGGCTGCACATCAATATCACCAGCAATGGCGATCAGAACCACCCTCTCAAGTATACCTTCGTGGTGAGCGCCAATCCGACGCTCTACTCCACGCCTGACCTGAACCACTTCAGTCAACATTCAAAAGTTTTAAAGGAGCAGACCTGGGAGTGGGACCAATACGAAGAGGGATTGGTCGGCTTCTGCAAGGAACATGCCGGGAAGTATGTGGCGATCACCAGCCAGGACGCAGTCTATGTGGCCTGGGAAATGTTCGTCACCAACTACGACGCATGGCTCGCTCATTTCCTCCCGGTGAGGATGCAAGAAAGCGTCTTCCAGTCGTTGTCGCTGCCTTCTGGCGACGGTCGCTCCCCGAAGATGGCAGCGATCAAGGAGATTGAGGAATTCATTCGTGAGAAATACGAACGAGTTCACATGTGCTGGAAGAACATCAAGGGAGCTATCGAGCAGAAGAACTATGCCGACTGGCTCGCTAAAGTCGTCAACGACATGGCCTGAGAGATGATGCACCCATACTGCCACGTTTTCGATGAGTACATAGATGATTATGGACAACGACGGACCTTCTCCACAAAGAAGGGCAAGTGCGGGTTCGCACCGTCGATTGTAACGGAACACTACGGTGTAAACAAAGTGGACAACGTCAAGCCTTCACGGTCCAAGGTAGAGATTGAAGACTTGGGCTGTGACCTACTGAGCGGAGTCCGCATTCTCTCTTTGGAGAGGAAAGTAGTTCACGAATCCAAGCCGCCATCTTGGCCTCAAGTGTTCTACTCTCACTTGGAAGAGAAACACTGGATAGATGACATTCCGGGGCTGTTTCAACTTACCGTTGACTCTTACATCAAAGAGGAAGACCACAGCAAGGTTGAGCCTGCTGAAGTCTGGCTACCTTTCATTGCGCAGGACGTAGAATACTGCGCCTTGAAGGAGGCTCATTGGGTAAAGCACGACGGTAAAAAGTACAGGAAACTCGCTCAGAAGTTCCTCGTCAAGTTGCAGGAACCGGAGGAAGGTGCGCCAGCCGTTCCCTACCTTCAGTTCTTGTGCAAACCCAAAGCTGTCCGGCATTCGGGTTCAAACTTTAAAAATGGCGACATCATCACGATTGTCGTCAAACACCCGAAGTATCCGATTCTCTGGCCTAGCCCGCCGATTATCACTGTAATTCCTACCGAAGCGCAACACTATGTCCCAATGCTGCCACGGCAAAGGATGGTGATTGTGACACGGGCAGAGAGCGCCAGTGTAGATTTCAAGGCTCACGCCAACAGCAACATAGAGTTTGAAGGGACGATGCCGGCGGATTTCGGGAGGGAATGCAGTTACTTCCATTGCAAGAAACCTTCCTCATCTTCTGAGGTTATCTTCGTCAACCAGAAGAAAAAGAAGAAGGAGAACAGGAAGGTCATCATTCCTTGCGTTGAGAAGGAAGTGCGATATCCTGTCATTCTCAACCCACTGAAGGACTCAGTCATACACGCCCAGAACATTGAAGGGTTCGTGGTTCGCTTCCTCAAAGACGCCTGCCACCCCATCATTGTCTCTGGCAAAACGCCGATAAGGCACGTCTTTACTAATGAAAACGCTCAGTACATTGAGCGGCGCTTCGAGATTGACAAAAAACGACCTTTCTTCTATCTTCGCAAACAGGATCACAGTTGGATCATTGAATGAAGAGGAAGAGGTTCCCAACCCGTGCAGACTACTTTTGGTCTGCATGGTCAGTGATCGTCTCAGCCGCAATGGAAGGTCTAGCTGGAATGAGGAAATACTATCCTAAGGCGCTCAAACGGCACAAGCCGGTGCGAGTGATTGATCCGCAAGGCAGTCATACTGTGCGGGTCCATCCTCGCCAGGGCATCAAGCTCGTTCTGTGCCAGCCTCAAACGCTTTCAAACGTCGATGCAAATGGCAAATACGAAATAACTTTTAATAACGACTTCCTCTACCTTGAGAAAACCGAACACAACAACAAGAACCAGATCGTTTACTACATCGGCCAGAAGTATGACCTTACCAGTTGGGCTGAACTGACCGAAACCTTCCTGGGTGAAGTCAGAGTTGATATCGTAGACAACACGCATGAGAACAGGGATGATTGCAAGTACGAAGGCGCTACTCTTGGCGTCTACCATTGCCCTCAGACCCAGAACGCAGGCGATGTTATCACGGTCGTCAACCCGGAGACTTGCACGGTCAAGCTAGAGCCGTCCCGTGTCTTGGAAGTAGTCTGCTATGAGCCTTCGTGGCCGGAAGACTGCTGCGAGACGTGGAAGGTTCACGTTGAGGACTTTGAGGTTGAGGCACAGGGCATCTTCGTCCAGAACATCAACAAGCACAACATCTTGACGAGGCTTTACGCCGACGACAAGGGTAGTGCTGGTGGGTTCACTGTTAAGCCTCGCCACAACCCTACCGTCAACGGTCTTCTGGAAGAGAAGATGCGCTCGCACTTCCAGGGTGAGTTGGAGCGGAGGAAAACGCCCGGAAGGGAGAACCACTTCTGGTTCGCCTTCACGGCTGACAGCAAGAAGAAGATAGCGAGTTTAAAAAATGGCAGTTACATTTGTGCCCGTATCACTCTCATTGGCGCTGCCAAGATTGACGGCGAGTGGCACACCGTCAAACGTGAACTCATCCTCATGCTGTCGAAGCATGGTAAGCCTGTTGCGAGCAGCAAAATGTTCAATCACAGTCGGGCACTGATGGCGATAAAGGACGATAAGCCCATTGCCCTGCGCCGCCATCAGGACAAGAACCGCTGCCTGCTTCAGAACCCCGGCAATACGGAGTCTCTGGACTTCTCCACGGGCTACGAGGACTGCGCTATCGAAGTGCCGTTCCCGAAGTCGCTGTGGCCGGAAGAGCCTGCCGACGCCGAATGGTTGGTCGCCTACGACGATGGCGTCCACGGCGACAAGTATCTCTCGCTCATCAAGTTGGACCCTGTTGAGCGTGACGGCTACCGATTCCAGAAGTTCCGCATTGAGCGGAAACAGGGTGTGGCTGCGCCTACCGAAACCAACGGCTGCGGCAACTTCCTGGGCGCAATTAAAATTTCGTATCCGCCCAAGAAGAACTTCACGGAATCCAGCAAGAGGATCGCTGTGTGGCTTCAGGAGAAGAGGAAGCAATACAAATCCGCATATCACTGCGGTAATGTGACGGGGCCGCACCACTGGAAACAGGGTTTGGGATACTACAGCGAGAGCAATCTGAAGGTCGCCATCGTCAAGATCGAGGAAATCCCGATCAAGTCGCTGGAAGACAAGGCTCATACGGTGAAGCTGCACGCCCACTCGTATTACTCTGACTATGATAATGCTTACTATGGGGTGCCCATAAAAAAAAAGGGAAGCATCCCGGCAAGTCACGTCATGGGAAATCGCCCAACAAACGAGGCAAGCGCTGGGAGGACTGGATACAGGAACACCCCCACCTCAACCGGGGATACGACCCGGACGGGGACTACTACCGAGGGAGAGCTATCGACTTCTGAGCCAATCATCCTCTATAATCCCGCCCATTTACAGGAAGTCACCCTTGCACCAGAGCAAGAGCTTATCCTGCGTCTCTCCCAGCCCGACGAACTGCTCCTCAAACAAGAGGAGCGGGAGAAGTGCCGTGGAGAACTTTGGACGCTCAACCCGATGGCTGTCTGTGATACGAAGCCGCTCGTTTATCAGCACCGGGTTGTCGAAGTCGCAACCGGAAGATACAAGCAAGAAGCCCGTATCCGAGCCGATGTTAGCCGTCTGCCTGCGGTTGCTGGCACTCACAATGCTGGGGCCGTTCGACTCGAATGCAGCGCCACCTGTCGGGTGATCCGCATTCACGTCAAGAAAGGGCAGACGGAACAGAAGCAGCAACGACTGCTTCACCAGATTAAATTTTTAGAAAAGTTGCCCTACCACGAAGCGGCGGGCAAGAAGTACGTCTTCGCTAACAACTGGAAGCATGGCGACGGTGTCAGGATCACGCCGAAGGATGTGGTCTACGTCAAGACGCCGGAGATACCGGAGGATTACGATGGCAATTGGAATGTCCAGTTCCTCCAGCACGCCATCCCTAACCATGTGTGGGAGCGGTTGCCCAACAACATCAGGGAGAAAGTGAATCGCCAACATCCCTGGTATGCTAAAGATGTGCCGGTCATCGTGCGAGACACGCTGGTCTTCAAGCCGCTTCAGGAGAGCGCTTCAGGCATGTTGCCTGAACTGCTGGATGCCCTCAAGGCTTCCGGCCTGAACGACTACTTGCCGGTCTTGACTTTAGTATATGAAAACTTTAGAATAGTAACGGAAGAAAGCCAGATAGGACTGGTGGAAGTCAGGAAGAAACTGGTCCGTGAACTGACGCTGTGCGTGAACCTGAAGTCCGCCCCCGCACAGCCTCGCTATGTCTGGCATCCGACTGACGGCATGGAGATGAAGGCTAACAAGGGGGACATCCTTAGCATCAACTTCACGCCTACTGACGAGAAACAGATTCCGAACTGGAAATGCACCGAACACCCGACCTTCATCAAGTATGAAGGGACGAATGTGGCACAGGGCAATGAACAGATCAAACTCTACGTTCAAGGGCGTGGAAGTGGGATCATAAAGTTCAAAACTAAAGAAAAGATCCTGTCCATTTACGTCAACGTAGCGTGAGGTGTCTGTGTCATGATGTGGCCTGTTTACACACTGTTCGGTCTGGCAAACCTTGGCTGGGTAACTCTCCTGGGGTTGGCCGTCTATCTCCACTACTTCACCCCCCATTCCAAAGACACGGGCGGGTTGCTGTGGGGTGCGTTCTTCTGCTTCGTGACAAGCGCTGTGTGCGCCTGCGTAATGTATGAAAAGAAGGGTCAAAACGAATGAGATCAGTTTTATTTTTAATTCTCGCCTTCGCTCTCGTCGGGTGTCATAAGCCCGATGCCCCGAAGAACCAAGATCCGCCTGCCTGTTGCCAGAAGCGCAACGAGAACAGCATCAAGGACTTAGTTCCGAAGGGACGCTGGGATGAAGTTAAAGCGGAGTTAGAGAAGATCGGGGCGAAGAAGTTATGTTGCCCCGACCGTCTGGTGACTAGAAACAATCAGGAAATCGTCTTCTGGGAGCCGCCTCAATGGGGCAATCCACCGGCTAACTACCGGGAGATCATCCAGAAGCAGTTGGATGAGTTCAGGAAGAAGAACCAATACGTCATCCAATTGTCTCACAAAGGTCCGCTAAGGCAATAAAAACACAGCAGGCCGGGAACTTAGTTCCCGGCCTGCTGCTTCACAGGGGAGGTTCAGACCACCTGTTACTCAGGGCAACGGCCTGGGTGCCGGTTTGGCTTCCGGCAGAGCCGGGGGCGGGCTGTAGGGACGCAGGACGCCGTCGCTGCCGACGATCAGGACGGTGCCGGACGGGTAGGTCGGTTGGGCCGGCTGGGTGTAGGTCACGCCGCCGCCGCTGGTGCAGGAGCCGTAGGTCGTCTGCGGGTAGTAGGTCACACCACTGGAGCAGGAACCGCTGGCGTAGGTCGTGTAACCGTAGCCACTGGAGCAGGAACCGTAGCTGCCCCGCCGTTCCGCTCGTCTGGCGGCGAACCCGCCACGGCACCCGGCCTCCGCTTCCGCCCCCAGCAGCGCCAGCAACACCAGCGCCGCCAAACTGACTCCGAGTCTCTTCATCGCACACTCCTTGAGTGAAGACCGACACCACATCGGTCTGGGGGTATGATATGGAACAATTCCATATCGGCAACCAAAAATCCGAAAAATCTTTCTGAACACGTTTACAGGTGTTCTTTTGCTCGCTTTAGTGAACTTGCTATCACCTGATCCATGTCATAGTATTGATAGTCTCCAAGTCTCCCACCGACAATCATACTCCCATCCAACAGATCCTTGTACCTTCTGAATAGAGCAACGTTGGCCTCATCGCCAATCGGATAGTAGGGCGTGGTCTGCCTGTTGGATAGCGCCGAGAATTCACAACTAATAACTGTGTTTGGCCCACCCCTGTTGTTGAAATGCTTATGCTCAGTGATCCTTGTCCAAGCGACTTCCTCGTCAGTGTAGTTCATCTGAGTCACGCCCTGGTAGTCACCTTTTAAAGTTTTGTAGTCAAACCATAGCGTCCGGTATTCCAAGTCCCCATAGCAGTAATCAAACAGTTCATCAATCTTCCCAGCATACACCACCTTCTTAGCGTATTTCTTCCAGTCCATCTTGAAGAAATCCACGCCCAACTCAATCTTCACCCCATCCAAGATGTTTGCAATCCAGGCTGTGTAACCTTCAGACGGAATGCCGGAATGGTTCTTATTGTGATACCTGTCATCATAAGTGAACCTCACTGGCACTCGCTTGATGATGCTGGCCGGCAAATCCTTCGGCGACTTCCCCCACTGCTTCGTCGTGTAGCCCTTGATAAAGATTTCATACAACTCTGGCCCCACGTTCGCTAAACACCATTCCTCCATGTTCTTAGGCTCTGTAATGGGCACGCAGACTTCTTTTAATTTGTCCTTAGCCTCTTCAGGGGTCTTGACGCCGTAGAGGCCATACAGGGTGTCCATGTTGATCGGGAAAGGATATATCTTGTCTTTGTAGTTGACCCTGACCTTGTGAGTATACTGAACGAAGTCGCTGAACCTATTCGCATACTTCCAAACCTCTTCACTGTTGGTGTTGAAGATGTGTGGGCCGTAGATGTGAACGTCAATGTCCTCCACCCGCTCAGTGTAACAGTTACCGGCGATGTGGTTACGCTTGTCAATCACAAGACAGGTCTTCTTCTTCTCTAGGCATTGTTGAGCAAATACCGCACCAAACAGTCCGGCACCAACAATGAGATAATCATATTTCGTATCCATAGTCTTTTGTTAAAGCCCTTATCTCGCTGGCAAACTTCGTCACAAGGATTGCGTTACGGTCGGCAGGATGCCTCAATGGTGGCATTTTCTTCTCCCACTTCTCATGTGAATTGATGACGCCTAACTTCGGCCTCATGTTCATTGGCATTTTTAAATAATCCAAGAGCATATCTGTATCATGCTCCAACCTGACTCTGACATACTTTCTCCCATGTGAAAGGTTCTCAATCCACCTGTTCCACCGCAGAACGTAGCAGCAGTTCTTTTCCAAGGGAGTGTCTTGTTGGCTTATTTCCGATACATGGGATAGGATGAATCTTTCCCATGCGTTAGGCTTTTTGTGGAAGTATTGCAGTTTGTTGTTAAAACTTAAAATAACGTCTAGAGGGTTCCTCACCGCATGAATGATAGTTGCATCCTTCAGAATGAAGTGATCCAAGTAAGGCGTTGCCATATAGGAAGATTCTGCAATGATGTTCCTTGTGGATGATAGCCCAGAGTGTCGGGCAACCTCACTGTCACTTCCTCCTTCGCTCATGATGAGTTTCGCATGGCTCAGTCCTTGATTGGTAAAGACCCTCTCATGGCTACAAGCTATCCCAATGGAGTTGAGTAGTTGGGCGAAGTAAACAGTTCCACATCTTCCTGTGCCAACGATAACAAATAGTAATTTCTTTTTGCCAATCGCTTGCAGCATTAGAATATTTTTCTGTTGAATATCTTGGGTTTCTTGTCACTTTGAATAGGTCTTGGCCTGTCTGGTTTGGTTTCCAAGTTCCAAGACTTGCCTGTTCGTGCGCAATCCATGAATCTAGCAAAGTGATGATCCTTTTCTATTTGCTTGCCATAGGTAACGTGATTGCGAATCTTTCTCCAATAGTTGAGTCTGGCACCAACGTCATGAGATCCGATCATCTGCCATTTAAAGTTGAAAAAGCGGTTATTGTTTTCTAGCCTTTCCCAGAAGCCTACAGGGATCTTGAGTTTCTTGGCAGCGAAGGCTTTGTATATGTCCTTCCTTTCCCAACCGATTCCAGGCTCTTGTTCACGTCCAGGCAGGCGGTAGAATTGTTTATCCATATCCTTACACGTTCGCTTTACCCATCGTGGCAATTTGTATTCACAGAGGTAGCCTTGTGGGGAGCGAATGAAGTATGCCTTGGCATCTTCGGCTGTTGTGTTGAAGGCAGGGACATTGAAATAGACTTGATTGAGAGTTATGTCGTAATAGGTTCCGACGTTGAGCCAATTGTAGCCACCACACAGGTAGCCCTCACTTCGCATCTTCTCAAAGTTTTCCCACTCAAAGTCATAGTTGAATAGCCAATCGTCAGCATTGCGATAGACGGCGTAATCTAATCCCAACTCATGTGCTTTCTGGACGCCTGCGACAGCACTGAGTAGAGGGCCGATGTAATGGCCGTATCCGTCTATTTGTTGGGCATTGTATTGATAGACTTCCTTGTGGTATTCGGGAGGTAAGTCCATTGTGTGAATGATGATGATTTCATGCTTGAAGGGATAGTATTTGAACATCTCCAAGTGTCCCATCAGGTCATCAATCTTATTGTGAACAGATAATATGAAACCTACTTTCATACCTTAATTAGAGTTAGCCTTCTGCTGTTTAGCCAACTCTTGAATGTCCTTGACGTAGGTTTCTTGATTTGATTCCATGACCTTCTTCACTTTGATGTTCTTCAGTAGTTCTTTGATGGTCGCACCTCCCTTATGGCGAACGAATGCTTTGCCACACACAGCCTGCTTGTAACCGTGTATCTTCATCCGCCAGAACAGTTCTTCGTCTTCATACCAGCCGTAAGGATAACTTTTAATAAAGCCTCCTATGTGGTCAAACAATTGACGATTGACCAGAGTGCAAATAAGAGGCAGAGGTTCTTCAACGATCTTGTCTTCAACGTGATCAAGGGTGCCGATGATGTTTTGGTCATAGGCTCCAGTTCCTCCGTCGTCTACTTTGGCTGACACAAGTTTGACCCCGTTGCCCTTCAGACTTTGCATGGTATTGAACATGTGGAAGAACCAGTCTTGTTGTTCAATAACACAGTCGGCATGGAGGAAGCATACCCACGGATTTCTTGTGTGTTCAAAACCTGCTTTCAAAGCAGCGCCAAAGCCTTCTTGCTCAGGCAGGCGAAGATATTGGATTGGAACATCACGGAGTTTCTGTTTCTCTAAAGTTTCAATGAAATTGGAGACTGGAGATCCGTCATCTACGACCGTAATGGTATAGATTTGTCCAAGGGTCTTTGAAATCAAACTCCTCAAGCATTCCGACAGGATGTGGTATTGCTTGTGAAAAGGAATGATGACATCGACTGGAGGGTGTAGATGCTTGAATTTAACATTTAGAGAGGTGTTTAGATTGCGTTCCATATAATTTTGATAGCGAGAGAATATATAATTTGGGTGTTTTTGGAGGCATACTTTATGAATTGGCAAAAGATTCTGGAGTGGATCGTTAAGACTCTAGAATGGTTTAAGACTTGGCACACAACGGTCGCAGCCATTGGTCTACTAGGACTCGCTCTATATCAAGTATCTCAAGGTGAATTTTCGTTGGCACTTCAGAACTTCATGGCAGCACTCGCAGCATTCGGCATTGGTAAAACAGTAGCAGAAAGCAATGAAGCATTGTTGCAGATGAAGAAGGGTTTCAAGGATCATCTTGAACTGCAAGAGAAAGAGTTGAAAGAGCTAAAAGCTAAATTAGAGAAAAAATAAGGAGGTTCTGATGATTTGTATGAAGCGAAATGGCGCTTTGTTCAACGCCAAATGGAAGGTTTTCTATCCTGACTGCCGCAGACGAGTAGTGTTCTGCAACAGCGGTGCAGGAGCCTTTGTTGCGGCAATCACAGTTTGCTTGCAAGTGTTATAAAACAAAAAAAGCCTGACCAGTGGTCAGGCTTTTCTTTTGGACTCGTATTAGTTTACCCTCTTCTACCCTTCTTCTTTGCCTCGTAATCCCACGGACCACGCAATACGTTCTGATCTCCCGACTTAGCGGCGGCTCTCCTGCTTCTATCATTAACTCGTCGTGCGGCCAAATCTTTCGTATGTTGCCAATCAAATGCGCCAGTTCCCGTTCTGGCAACAGCATCTCCGCCCATTTGTTGCTTCGCCTGATCATACCATTGAAGAGCATGTTGCATTAGCATCTGCATGTCTTGCTGGCTGCTGGTTCCGCTTGGATCATTCACATGGAGTAGTCGCTGAACCATTCGGTAGATGTGATTGCCTCTAGTATTGAAAGCACGGGCCACGTCGTCACGGGTGAACTTCTGATCAAGAGCAAGGTCTTGAATCATTTTTTGAAGTTGTTGCAGCCCTTGCTGATAGGCGGCTTGTTCGTCGTCGTCACTTGCTTGGGGAATGGCTTTCGGCGTGCGGCTGAAAATACCTTCAAGTATAAATTTTTTGAATGAGTCCATGTGTTATCTATAAACACATGATTATTTTTTAATCAAAACGCCGTTCAAATGGTCGAATTCGTGCTGGAAAGCCCTGCTCGTCAAGCCTTCAAAGGTTTGAATGGTTTCCTTGCCATCCAACCCAGTCCACTTGACCTTGATCTTGCGGGGGCGTTCCACGTTGGTAGAGAAGCCGGGGATGCTGAGGCACCCTTCGATGGACGTTCCTTTCTGATCGCCGACTTCAAGGACTTCGGGGTTGATAAAAGTTAATTTGGTCTTGGAAGTGCCGAGAATGAAGGCACGGTAGGAGAGGCCGACTTGAGGCGCAGCAAGGCCGCACCCATGAAACTTGACCATCAGATCGAACATGATGTCACTGATCTTTTGCCACGGCTCAAGATCACTGACCGGCTGTGCTACTTCGAACAACACAGGGTCAGGGATCTTCACAATCGCCACTGGAGGAGTCGCCAGGAACTCCTCAACCGTCATCTTCTTCGTCGTCGTCGTCATAGTCATCGTCCACGTCGTATGGTTCGAGCCACTTGGTTACAGCCGCTATGAGTTGCTTGTGACACCTCTTATCATAGAAGTCGTCTTCCCAACAATCAAGCTCAAGAATCTTCCCATTTGTCCATCGTTTAGCAACCGGCAGTTCACATGGAGCGTAGACCCGGATGCATTTAAATTCTTCAAAAGGTAGTGCGTAGACCAGAGCCTTGTCGCAGCAGTCGCATTGATTCTGCACTTCAAATGCGATGGCTTTTCTGGTAAGACTAGGACTATACAGCTTGTGCCGACCCCATCTATCTCTCTTGATCTCCAGATCGGGATATTGAGCCAGAGCGTCATGCCTCGCTTGCGCTTCGGCCAGTTCTCGCTCAAGTTGGTCTTTGATGCTCATGATACATTTCCTAAAGGAGCTAATATCTTGCTCAATCTAGTCGATTATATCAAAAACAACGGTGTAATTCAACGCCACTCAGTCACGTTGAGTAGTGGCAAACAGTCTGATATCTATTTCAATTGCAACAAAATAACACTCGATTCCCAAGGTCTTCATCTCGCAGCCACACAACTCTTAGCCGCTATGTGGGAAATAACTCCCTTTGACGCAGTTGGTGGTATGACGATGGGTGCCGATCCAATCGTCGGCGGCATCCTTGCACACGTCGGCTTTGCCAACGAAGACTACCCTCGCCTCAAAGGGTTCCTTGTCCGCAAAGAGCCTAAGCAACATGGAAACAAAAATTTAATTGAAGGACCAGTAGAGCCGGGCATGAAGGTTGCCGTTGTAGAAGACGTAACAACCAGTGGTGGCAGTGCAGCCAAGGCCATCAAGGCGGCACAGGATTTTGGCATGGAAGTAGTTGTTGTGGGCGCAATTATTAATCGCAAAGAGGGCGCTGATGCACTCTTTGAAAATTTAAAAATCCCCTTCGTCTGGTTATGCGACAACCCAACTGAGTATGGTGATTGTTGAATAATCGTTATTCACAAAGAAGCCAACTTCATCTGCTGTTAGGAAAGAAGTTCTGCCAATGGTATACATTGGAATCCAATCGTAACCATTTGGCGAAGTGCTTACAATACGATTAGTGCCATTATCAGCAAGACGAATCCAATGGACTCCTCCAGTAGTTCCAACGGTTTGATCTAGAACTGTAGCACTGTGAGCAGTCACGCTTGACATGTCAAACCCTACAAGACGGTTAGAAGTGCCCTGGAAATCTCCAACACAATGCAATTTGCCATCGCTACTTTGACGAAATGCAACGCCTGCATGGCTGTTTGTTGTTTGGAGGACAGTGAATAGATACGCAACAGTTACCGTGTATGGGGTAGCTGGAGCGGTCATTTTACGAAGTCTTATGTTGAAAGACCCGCTGCTTGCTGGCGTCGTAAGGGTGATGCCGCCTCTAGTTGCATCAACAGTAGCCGATCCCTGATTTATCCAAGAGAATTGAGAGTCGTCAGGTGGAGTCATGGGATATACTGGACCAAAACTAGCCCATGTAGATCCAGTATCACGAAAGATGTGATAGCCGTTATTAGGAAAGTATAGTTTTCCAGCCGTATCAGCAGTAGGACGTGCAGCAACCGTTCCAGTTCCTACAGTATCCACCCGAAATTGTTGAATAGCCCCAGACGTTACTACCTGTGCTACTTGCGCACCGCTTGAGTGCGTCACAGCAGACGTGCTTTCGTATCCACGGGTGACAGTGAAAGTGTTGCTCGATACACCCGTTACCAACATAAGTTCTGCGTCAACAACAATGCGGAAATTGCCAGTTGCAGGGAAATTAGCAGCACTTGTGACGACAACGCTAGTGGTGCTATTGTTGATGCCACCGTTTAGTGTAGTGAAGCCAAAATTGCTGAATTTTTCGGTTGCCATGCCTTATATACCTTTATGCCAACCGAAAAATATACAAACTTAGCAGTTACCTCGTTGAATGGCAGCATTAACAATTCCACGACTTCTATTACGGTTGCAACTGCCACTTTGTTCCCAAGTGGTCCGAACTTTCGTATCGTAGTTGATACAGAAGTTATGTTGGTTACAGCCGGTGGCTCAGGCACAACAAGCTGGACAGTGGTAAGAGGTTATGAAGGCAGTACCGCAGCAAGTCATGCGAACGGTGCTGTCGTCGCTAACGTATTGACTGCTGGAGCTTTGGCACAAACACTTTTAGATTATGCAAACCCAATGGGTTCTGCTAACTTGCTTCACAACTCTAGTTTTTTGCTGGCGCAGAGGCAGACGCCGGGAACATTGACGACTGTTGCAACTGACAAATACGGCGCTGATCGCTTCCGTATGAGTGCAGAAAATGCTTCATTCCAATATAGACGAGTAGACACAGCAGGCGCAAGAGAAGCTGGGATTACTTCCCGTTACTATGGACAATTTGAGAAGATAACTTCTGGCGGCAAAGTTTTTGTAGCACAACCCCACGAATCTCATGTTAGTTTTGCTTATTCCAATAGGGTTGTGACGATTCAGACCGCTTTGAAGGTGGATTCTGCTGCGACTTTAAATTTGGGTTTGATCTACTGGACAAGCACTTCTGACTCTTTGCCTGCGACATGGGTAACGACGTGGAATTCAAGCGGCACTCATCCGACGCTGGCTACCAACTTGGCTTATGCTAATCCAATCACAGCCTACTCAGGATCTACTGCCACTGGCGCTATCCAATGTTCGGCCACAACATCCTGGCAGACGTTTGGTGGCACATGGACTGTTCCTAACACAGCTAATAACTTTGCAGTAGCAGTTTGGAGTAATGCTTCTGTCTCAGCCGCCGATGCTGTATACATTGCTCAACCGGCTATGTACCTGGGAGATTTCAATGGGCTTATAACTTGGGTTCCAAAGCCCGTTGATAAAGAAGTCAATGACTGCCAGCGGTTTTATGAGAAGAATTATCAGTTAGATGATGCGCCAGGAACAAGTTATACGATATTCACTGCTCCGGGCTGTCAGCGAGGAAGGTTGCTCGATGCTTTCTTCTTTGAAGGTACCAACTGTCATTTTGCTACGAGGAAAAGAACCACGCCAACGGTAAAAGTTTATAGCACTGATGGAACAATTGACAAACTACGAGACAATGATAATAACAACAGAGATGCTGTTGCATCTACTGCTGGTGAGAATAAGTTCTTGATTGTTGGCAATAACTCTCTGGTAGGCAGCAGCCCTCATATCGAAGGCATGTGGACAGCCGACGCAGAGTTCTAAAACTTAAAGTCTTTTGACCAGAAAGGCGCATTTCCGTGCGCCAAGTCTGGTTCGTCAAGGATGCGAATATCGTTGATGTTCCCAATGTCTTTGACACGCAGTTTCTTTACGACTTCTTTTTTCTTACGATCCACTACGACAATGAATGACTCACCCTGCCTCCTTGTGTGTCGTTTTGGATCGTACGGAAAACAGGCCACAATGAACAATTCTTTTGTGACAGCCAATCCTCTTACGAATTGACCCTTTGTTCCAATCTTAATGCACTCGCCTTTTGTTGAAACGATGCTCTGACTCCCTAGTGAGTCCAGAGTGAAGATTTCGTCGTTCTCAACGTAGATGTTGTGTATCTGCTTACCCAACTTTTCATGTCGCTTGATAAACTTTAAATCGGGGTAAGAATACTCAGAGATGAAGCTAGGCTTTGCGTGGTTGTGTGCCGAGACGTAGAGTCTGTCGTCTTTGATGAAGATGGAGTTGTAGTGGCTTATGTCGTTGGAGAATTTCAAACGATCCTGAAGGTAACACTCAGCAGGAATGAGTTTGCGGAGTTTGTGATCTTCTAGCGTGAAGTAGCTGAAGTCTCTGGTTTTCAGATCGCAGATTTCAATTGCGTTGAGGCGAGGACTGATCATCCACAGTTTGCCGTCTCTGGCTAGGATTTGGTGGATGCCATACCAGAGGCCATGCAGGGTGATGACCGGATGCTCCAGGCGCTTATTTAGTAAAACGATGCTGGTAGGCTGGGCGATGTAGAGTTTGTCGTCCTGCCAAGTGATGCCGAAAGGTCGGTGATCTTCAACAATTGTGCGGTTGGAAATATGCGTAACGTCTCCGGTGTTTAGGTCGCAAACACTAAGGGCGTTTTTCTCATTCATGGACGTGAAAGCGATTTTCATAAAGTAAATACCTTGTGTTAGCGTTCTACTAGCGAGAGGTTTTGATAATATGATTATAGAAAAGAAGCAGTCCAATTTTGAGGGCAAACATGGATGCTGAACCGGAGATATTAAGCGAACAAATACTGTCGCAGAATGGCCCGTTCTTGCGAATTCGTCGTTGGCTCCGAGGCAGACACCCGAATAGAGGCGTCTTGACTCAAGGATGGACAGGCTGGGAGACGATAGAAGATAAAGATGTGATCCGCCCGATTCACAAATTTAATGTTGTTGAAAAACAATAAATATAAACAGGAGGTTTTTATGTTAAGTTTAAGTGGACTTTGGTTTTTGAATGGAGACAGAAACAAGCAGTGCCGTATTTGGCAGTATACCAACGGCACTGCTCTTTTCATGAATGAAAACGGTTCTATGGCATGGGGGTGGGTCTATGCCAATAATAAAGTCTATATTCCACAATGGAACAATCTGGTCGGCACTGTCTCTAGGGACAGTCGCATGATCGTTTGGCCTGATGCAAGTTATTGGAATCGTTGAAAAATCGGTCTTGACAACATTCCCTCCCTTCGGTACCATGAACGGTTCTGAAGGGAGGGATTTTTTATGGGCAAGGAAACAGGGATCAGTTGGACTGATCACACGAAAAACTTCTGGTGGGGCTGTACGAGATACAGCCCTGGCTGTCAGAACTGCTACGCCGAGACGATGGCCGACAGGTTCGGCTTCGACATCTGGGGGCCGGGCAAACAGAGGCGAACCGAATTTAAAGATTCGCACGAACGGGAACACATCAACTGGAATGCCGCCGCCTTGAAGGAGGGCAAGCGCAAGCGGGTCTTCTGCGGCTCCATGATGGATTGGGCAGATCAGGAAGCGCCCAAGGACAAGCAGGCGGAAATCTGGCCGGCTCAGAGGGTCACTCGCTGGTTGGACTGGCTCATGCTCACGAAGCGGACGGAGTTGATCCTGACGACTCTGCCGGATGACTGGAGCATGGAGAATTACCCGAACGTGGCGATGGGCACGACCATCGAGAACAACGACTACGTCTGGCGTGCGCAGACCTTGTCAGCAGTCCCGGCGTCCATGCGGTTCATCTCAGCAGAGCCTTTGCTGGGGCCAATGCCGGACTTGGATTTGACCGGCATCGACTGGGTCATCGTGGGCGGGGAGAGCGGCAACGGCCACCGCCCGATGCAGGACGAATGGGCACGGGAGATCATGGCAAAGTGCCGTGAGAAGGGCGTGGCGTTCTTCTTCAAGCAGCACAGTGGACAGTTCTCAGGCATGAACCCGAAGCTGGATGGCGTGGAATACCACGAATTCCCGAAGTGGAGGATGAAGCCGAAAGACCCTGACTTCCCCGAACAGGAGTGGGAAGCAGCGTGAGGAAAGGGCGGTGG
>JACCDR011228122.1_pt1 | contig 25862 bp, 7 predicted proteins | sample 7446431 | NCBI WGS metagenome assembly JACCDR01 (sample SAMN15323443, study PRJNA562643) | freshwater metagenome | isolation source: river surface water | place: USA:Blue River Watershed | collected 2017-08-17 | reverse complement strand
TTTTTCTTTTTGTGGATTGTGTGCGGTTTCATTTTTTGGTTCTATAATTTCAGTGTTTTTTTTTTTTTTTTTTTTTTTTGGTTTATTTCATTTATTTAATAATCGTGTTATTTCGCATGAAGGTGGTGCTAATGATAATTGGGGTACAATTAATATTTTACCAATTCTGCCAGCGGTTCGCTTATTTCAAGGTTCGTATGTGACATTTTGGATGTTAGGGTGGCGTGTAACAAAACTAACACGATCTTTTGTTACTGATTTTATTAAACGTTTTTCATTAGGTTTAATGCAAATTATTATTACAAAAATTGAACAAAATTTAGTTAAAACGAAAAAGGTGCCTCTTGTTAGTAATGTGTCGGTTAAAAAAAATTTTCAAAAGCCTGTTGCTGCGTTTTTATTTTTCTTTTCTTCCGATAGTTTGTCTCAAATGGCTGTGCCGACGCCTTGGCAAATAGGTTTTCAGCATCCGGCTACGGAAATGATGGATGGTATTGTTAATTTACATCATGACATTTTTTGTATATTGGCTTTTATTTTAGGGTTTGTTTCGTTAACATTATTAGCTGGTATTACATTATTTTCTGTTCGTGATTTAAAAGCTATTGGTGGGACTAATTTTCATATTGTTGATATTCCACGGCAACGCTTTTTTGCTGGCCATGGTAATACTTATCATACGGTTTTAGAGACAGTTTGGACGATTATTCCAACTCTAATCTTATTAGTTATTGCCACGCCATCGTTTGCGTTAATTTATGCAATTGATGAAGTTGTTGAACCTGCGTTAACAGTTCGAGTTACTGGCCACCAATGGTATTGGACGTATGAGTATCCGCAAGTTTTGACTGAACGGATGGATTTTTCTTATCCGCCTTATCTAGATGGGGAGATGGATTTTGTATCTCAATACGTTCCTCATACTTATACTTCGTATCGTTGGTTTTATACAAAAGGCTGGACGGTTATGAATTTATGGTTTAGTGCGTGGGCATCTCGATATTATGATGTTGAAAAACCTTATAATGATTTATATATGCATGTTAACAATGGGCTTGCTTGGTCGCTTTTATTTCTGGGGTTTTTAGTTGATGGTGGTAAAATTTGGCCAGAGGCTGATGCTATGACACGTATGCAGATTTTATATGATCGAGCAACAATGTGGATTCCATTTATGGCCCATCGATGTGTTTCACCGGTTGATGTAAAGGATTGGGACTATACTCCTCAAGGATTTATGTTAGCTTCTGCGACGTATGATGAAACGATTGATTGGGAAGGTATGTCGAAAGTTCCAACTGGTCGTGCACCAGATGAAGTAGGGCCTCGTGTTGGTACTTATTTGGGTGATAATGTGACAGCAGAAGAAATCGCTGAAAAAACAAAAGTTATGCGTACGTATCCGTCTTTAAGTTTTGATAGTCGGATGATTGCTGTTGATGATTTACATCATAATCATTTTCGTTTATTGGATACCGATTATAAAATGTGTATTCCCGCACGTGAAACTATTCGGTTGGTTATTACTTCGGATGATGTGCTGCATAGTTGGACGGTTCCTGCTTTTGGGATAAAAGTGGACGCTGTTCCGGGTCGGGTGAATGAATATTTCTTACGTGTAAAATTTGAAGGGCTTTATTATGGTCAATGTTCTGAAATTTGTGGGGTAAACCATGGATTTATGCCAATTTCTGTTCGCGTTTTAAATTGGGATGAATTCAAAATGTGGTGGTCAATAATGAGTGTTGAAGCTTTTGAATCGGGTGTTGAAGATGCTCCATTTACTATTACTTTTAATAGAGAAGTTTTTTGTGATTTGGCTGACCAAGTTGTAAAAGATTTAACATGTACTCATGGGTTTATTGATCATGAGCTCCATAGGTTAACGCTTAATGCGTATTACGACGGAGGTTTGCAAACGTCTCGTTTTTTAGTTTATCGTCAAATGATTGCTAGTTTAATTATTCATTGCACAGGTTTAAAGTCTTATCCAATGGTTTTTGACCGTTATGATTTAGAATTAATGGCATACAATATTTATAGACGGATTGATCTTCCTCGCTTGACACAAAATATTTTTGATATTCCTTATATGAATAAACATTTCCGTCATATCTTTATTCCCAAAGCGGATGTTCCGGGTGATTTTTCAAGTATTTGGGGGTTGGAACGAAAATCTATCTTTAGTCCGGTTTATAGTTTAAAGGGTTTTTATGAGCGTTTTGGCCATACACAAGATCATAAAATCAAACCGTTATCAGACTATAATTATTATCCACCACAAGTTACAACTTATGAAGATTTTATAAATGGCAAATATAAATTTCCACCGGCACCTCCGGTTGATGGTAGTTTGACTAACGGACGTCCGCCGGGTCATTATGGTAAATTGTTTAATATGAATACGCGAGAAGGTGGGCCAACGTTTGCGTATATGAATATGATGTTGGAAGCTAGACATCAATTGTTTGAGAAACAATGGGCTAATTTTTTGACACGTCCAAGTTATCGGGTAGAATATAGTTATCCAAATCAGCTATTTGCGGAACGTATGGATTTACAAAGTCCGGCAACTGGAGAGGAGCTTTATATTATGCGTTTTCCGTTTGAATGGGATTTGTTAAAGTTGGCGCCAAAACCTACTCAATACTATATTGAAACGGGTCAATTCCAAAAACCGGTTGATGCCTGTTTTTCATTACGTAGCGGTAGTTGGAGTTTTGATAGATCGACAAAGAATTAGGGAAAATAACAAATCATTGTTATTAATATAGTAAAAATAAAAGATTCGCGCTCTTCGGAAAAAGCGATTGTTTTACTGTATTTTTATTTAAAACCATATGTTACTACAAAGTGCAAAATTAATCGGTGCAGGAATGGCTGCTGTATCATTAGCAGGTAGTGGCGCTGGAATCGGTATTGTTTTTGCAGGTTTAATGATGGCTTTAGCTCGTAATCCTTATATCGGTAAACAGTTATTTGTTTATGCAATTTTAGGATTTGCTTTATCTGAGGCTATTGCGTTATTTGGTTTGATGATTAGCTTTTTAATTTTATTCGCGTTTTAATCCTTCTTGAGGTTTTATCTATTCTTGGGATTTTCGGAAAAACTAATCTACTTTTTGATGTTTTTTAAACGTTTTTAATTCAGTTTACGGGTTTTTTTATTTTGGGTGTGCATTAAAAACATTAACAATATAGTTACTTCCTTCGGTTCCTTCCTTTCTGTTTATAACACCATTTCAATTAACAACATGTTATTATATTTATTACAACCCACGACGCTTTTATTTTTTATTCATACGATAGTTTTATTTTTTTTATTTTCTTTATTTTTAGTTCGAAATGTATTATTAAGCGTTTTAATTTTAATTTGTTTGTTTATTAGTGTTGCTTTTTGTTTTATTTTTTTGGATGCAGTTTATTTATCATTAGTTTTTATTATTGTGTATGTGGGTGCAATTGCGATTTTGTTTTTATTTGTTATTATGTTAACAAATAAAATTTATGCACCACGTCAAAAATTTAGTGTTATTATTTTTTTATTAGTTATAAATTTATTGTTAATTGAGTTTGTTTTTTTAAACGGTTTAAACTTATTATCTGGAGATTTTTTTTGGGTTATTAATAATTTTTTAATCTCTTATTTAGGCGATGTTCGTATTCGTTTATTAGTTAGTAATGATCCTCTCGTTGCCATTGGATTTACTTTTTTTAATTTTTGGGGTTCTTATGTATTGGGATTAGGAATTTTATTAGTTGTTGTTCTTGTCGGGATTGTTGTTTTATTACGAAAATCACTTGGCAACGGACTTATTGTTTATCGTACTTTAGATATTGAACAATTACGATGGCAACGATTACTACGGTTTCGTGATTTTGTGCCTTTAAAAAAAAATGATTCGACGAGGGACTAATTTAGCTGTTTTTGATAATTCTTCAATTAAGTTTTTAAAATGTTTAACGGTTGTTCGACGTGTAGAGGGTACTATCGGTGATTTAATTTATGGTGTTGTAAAGCGCGAATTTTACAATAAACGGAGTTTTAGGAAACGTTTTTTTTTTGGTTTAATTATGTCCACAAAACGTACCGTTTTTAGAAATGCTGGGGCCTATTATATAAGGTTTCCAAGAAGTGGGGTTTTATTATTAAAAGAAGACCGGGAATCTTTTTTCGGGACACGCTTTAATGTCCGTGTTCCGCTTGAAATTCGAAAATCCGGTTTTAATGATATTTGTGTTTTTTCGCGTAAAACAATTTAATATGCGTCGGAGATTTTCGTTTAAAAAATCTAACAATAAACGATTTCATGTAAATTATCGAAAAAATTATATAAATCGTTTGAGAAAAATAAAAGGCAATTTATATAAAACGAGTGTTTTTGGCCAATTGTCTTATGAATATCAAATTAAGACCCTATTAAATGGTTATCTTACTCGGTATTTAAAAATTTGGTCATTCTTTAGAATACCGCGGTTACAGTTTGCTTTTTTACGTTTTAGTGAAGTAACTACGGCAATTGAGCATATGATTTACTTCTCAAGTAGGCTTCGTTTGTTAAGTTTTTCACGAGTTTTTTTTTATTGGAATGCACCAATTCGGTCTAAATCGCGACGGTGGAAACGTAAGTTTTGGACAAGCGATCCTGTTTTACGTTGCCATGCAATGTTTACACCGGATCAATTTTTTAATTTTTGGCAAACTTTTATGGTGATGTATATGTCTCATTTAACTTACAAAGGTTTTTTTAAGAAAACAGGGACAGGAACGTCTTTGTTACATTGGTTTAAACGTATTAATATGTATTGGGAATATCCTACCTTATGGAGTTTTTTTAGTTCTAATCTTGCTGTTCATTACGAATTAATGAATGTGTTATTAAAAATTCAATTAACAACGAAAAACCGCCGTTATTTAATGATGGACCGAGATTTTTTTCGCATGTTAAATTTTCCGATCATTTTATATAGTTTGCCTCGTTTATGGCAACCGGATCCGGCAAAATTTGTGGTTATTTTACGTAACAATGAAAATCTACTACATACTACTGTTTAAATATTTTTAAATAAATGTCTATATTAAAACAATTTAAAAATCGTATCTACTATTATTGGTCTCATGTTGTTTTATTTATTAGTTTAGAGTTAGCAATTGGTCGTTTCTGTTATGAGACTTCGTATTTTCAAAAAACCAGGTTAGCGAGGTTTTGGTGGAGTTGTTTTGGAATACGTAACTCTAGCCGGATTTGGCGAAGTGCCGGTTTTTTTTTACAAACGAATTCGGCTACTGTTTCTTTTGAGAATCTTAATTTTCCGGATTTTGCCAGTGATTCGGGGGCTTATCCGTTTTCTTGGATTAATGTAACTTCATTTTTTAGGTTATTAGTAAAAAGCAATTTTTTTTTGAGGTGGGAAACAATACAAAAATATTATCCAAATGTTTTATTAGATTTGAATAAAGAATTACCTTATTATTTAACGGCGGAGGGAATTCGTACTGAGTGTTTTTTTAATGAGGAAATTAAAATTACTCATAATTTGTTACAAAAATTAGATCTTTTATTATTGGAAGAGTTTCAGATTTTTTTGTTAGAACGTCTTGAAAAAGATCCATTTATTCTTTTTCACTTATTTTTTACAAATAATGTTCAATCGGTTTTAATTGAACAATTTTTAAAAAATAATGTTCCTTATTTATTATCACGTTATAGTACAGTCGATTATTTACAAAATTTACGGTATTATGTATCACAACCTAGCTTGGTTACAGATATTTGGCACGTATGTTTAATTGATTCGACGTGGAGTCAACTTTTTTATTTTTCGGCGATTGAGCGGGTTATATTTTTTTTAAGTCAGGACTTTTTTGCTAGTAGAGTCTTTGGCTTAGGCAATATGCCATTTTATTCGGTTTGGACGACACCACGAGAATTATTTAGTTCACCTGTTTTTATTATTACTTTTAGTTGTTTTTTTGGGGCAATTTGGTATTTTTTTTATGCAAGATTGGATTATAGGGCATATCAGGCAGAAACCTACCAAAATATGACTGGTTTACCTGCCCCAGCAGCGTCTTTTTCGATTTTTAGTTTAACTTATTGGCGGAACCGCTATTTATATTATTATGCTCAAGTTATGCGTCGATATTTTAATATTCAATATCCTGATAATTTTATGGTTTTTTATTCAACTCCTAGATTACGCTATCGTCAGGAGTTTATTGCGCGAGCCCCTTTAACGGTTTCGCATCGGGATATTGATTTTTTTGTTATTGCGACGACCATTCTTTTATGTGCTCGGCATGCGGGATATTTACGTCTTTTAAAATATAAACGAAAAGATTTTTCTCGAACAATTCGTCATTATTATAAACGCCATAATCGGCGATTAGTAAGTCAATATCGGACCGCGGTTTCCCCTATTGTTGCTTTAGCAGAAATTAGGGAAAATCGACCCGTTCGGCCCGGATTTGCTCCTCTTCGTAAATCGAATGATTATCCATTAGTTTGGAGGTCCAGATTGGCACGTCAATATTGGGTTCCTTATCGTGCGCGAAAGCGCTTAGTTACTACTCGGCGTCTAGAACGTTTATTAACAAAATATTTAAATCATATGCATCGGCCACGAGCGTTAAAATATCGGCATAAAATTCCGACATTTGTTCGATTTTTGCGCGATCGTTCAAGCCATGGTTTTGCACAAGAATTTCGCCGTCCTGTTCGTAAACGGTTTCATCGCAGTCGTTTTGTTCATTTAATGGGGACATCAAATAATAACCGTCGGTTTGATCGGTTTTGGTTACGTCATCGGCCCCGATTGTACGGAGGTTATTTACGGGCTGGGACCGATCAACGTTTTGATGTTTTTACAATTATTGATCCTACCGATACCCTGTTAACATGGCATAAACTACAACTCGAGGACTCGGCATGGAGTTTGCCCTATGCCTATCAGCGTTATTTTGATTCAAATTCTCAAATTCAAGATTGTACAGATTTATTAGATATTATTGGTCGCGACGGTTTTAATGCGCTTTTTGTGCCTGATTTTACTAATGTTGTTAATATTCCTGGTTGGCAGACATATTCTCAAGTCCACAAATACACTTCTTCTTTTTTTCATCAACCAGTTATAACCGATCCGTTTTTAAATTTTGATCTTTATTCTTTATATACGCGTTCCGATTCGTCGTTAAATGTTATTGACAGTTGGTCAAATACGTATGCCAGAAATCGCGAGGTTTCAGAATATCTTTATAATGTTGTATATCAACAACGTTGGATTTTGGCGAATGAATTGTTAAATACGTTGTATATTAATACTCTAACTCAAGATCGTTCCCGGATTTTAATGCCACGGTTAGCTTGGCAAAATCAAGCGTTTATCCGGTATTTTTCGTTTTATAATAAACAATTAAAATATAACTTTGGTTTTAAAGATGTTAATTTACCGATAGTTTTAGGAGAACGCATTAGTAATATCGTTCGCAAACCTAGGTCCTATTCTGTTGGTCTTAAAAAACCTGACGTTGTTAATTTGTCTTTTGTTCGTCCAACGTTTTATCGTTTTATTGCTGTTGGATGGCATAGAAAAGTGCGACCAAAAAGACTTCGTTTTTTTTTAGAAGGTCGGAATTATTATCGTCCTCGACGTAAATACAAATTTCGACGAAAATTACGTAGATATAAATCTTTGTTATCGCTTAAATCGCGTTCTTGGCGGCGTTTATTTCGTCATAAGCATGTTTGGCGTTTAACTTCTGCTTTAAAATCTCGGCGCGTGTCTTTAATGCCAGATGAAATACAACGTAATCGTCAGCAAGGTGCTATTTATAGTTTTATTGTTTCGTCTGATCGTTTACGATTAAAAAAACGTAAACATAGGACACGACGAAAATTATCTCGTTTATTTAGATCGCGTCGCGTTGCTAGGTCTCGTAAATTCTTACGTCGTTCCCATGAACGTAAGTTATTTCGTTTATTATTAGTACGTCGTTCTCGTCGATGGCGTCGTTTATTTTCAAAGTATGCGTTTTTTTCGGTACCACGATCTAAAAAAGATAGAAAACGTTTTTTAAAAGCTCGTTTTCGCGGTCGAGTTCGGAGGCATTTTTTTTATCCTTGGCGTCGCGATAAAACAAAAGGTTTATTAGCAAAAATTAAGTATATTCCTGAGAGGTTAACTTTTTCGTTTCGGCAACTAGGATTCGGGGCATTAGCACGCTGGCGTTTACGGAATTGGCATGATAGGGAAGGGAGTTTATTATTTTCAAATAAAAAACAACGTTGGCATGTTCGACGTTGGAAGTTACGTCGAACAATACATCGGGGTTCGTTTCGCTCGTTATTTCCTAAATATACCAAATTTTTTTTATCACCAAAATCTAAAAATTTATTTGCAATAAAAAAAAAATATAGGCGAGTATTAAATGTTGATAGAATCCGGTTACGGCGGGAACGTGCTCGTTGGTCTGTAAAACGTCATAGACTGCGACGGATGCGGAGACCTTATAGAATACGTTATTCATTTAATGGCAAGAAAAAACGGCAAATGTCCTTATTTTGGAAACAATTTAGAACACGTTTTGAAAAACGTCCATTAGGTGTCCCGGAAAAGGAAAAACAACCATGGACTTTGTTAAATTTTCCCGGTCGTGTTGTTGATAAGGTTAAAGAAAAAGCTGATAAGGCTTACGAATCGACAAAAAAAAAAATTATTGGATTGTGGAAAAAAAAACATCCACCCAGAAATCATCGGTTATATCTGCAGCAAAAAAAACAGAAATATAAATTAAATGTTCTTCTTGCTAAAGAAACAGCTATTTCTCGACAATTACGACATGCTTCTTATTTTCGGTCGGCTGTTGTTTCTGATAATTATTTACAACGCTTAAAACGACGAGCTTTATTGGCGTTTTCCGCGCGTCATAAATATCAGTATTTGGTGCTTAGAAAAAAAATTCGATTATTGCATAGTTTGCCATTTTTTCGCACAAATCGTCGAAAATTGCGTAGTTGGAGTTTTGGTCAGGTGGTGAAGCCACGTTTTAATCCGTTAATGCGTTTGGTTTTACATGATCTACATCAACGTTTTCGGTTCGGAATTATTCCGAACGACCGTGTTCAGACAGATTTGTCCCGCTATTCCGATCAAAGGTTATGTAATTATTTTGTAGACCGTTTTTCTTATCCGGTTAAATTTTCTGCTCAATTTTCACTGAAACGTTCTATTGTTTCGAAAAGGACTCCTGGAGTAAACCTATATTATAGTTTTGGTCAATCAGCTGGACGTCAATATTTTAGAATTTTACCGGTAACTATTTCAACGTCAACTTCACTTCCGTTTTTATGGAATGATTTAACTAATAATAATCGTTTTATTTTGCGTTTTTATTTTGAGGAAGCGATCAAAATAGTTGGTGATAAACCAGCAAATCGACTTATTTTAGAGGACGATCGCTGGGCGGGCTTGGTTGGGGATTATTCTCTTCAATCTACTTTTAAAGAGTTTTACACGTCAAGGGTTTCAATAAATAGAACTATTAGTTTTTTTCATAGATCTCGTAATCGTGCAATTTCTTCAATTGATACTGGTGTTTTTGGTCAAACGTTTGATGATCGTTTGTGGCATGCTTTCCCATATCGTTTGCATAAAGATCGTATGAAAAAACTTCGGAGGCGTTCGGCCAAAAGGCGACACTTTGTAGTTGAATTTTTTAAAAAAGACTGGTATGAATTATTTAACGATTATTGTCATGATTGGGAATTTGGCTATAACGTTTCTCTCGGTCGTCGTTCAGATATTATTGATGAACATTTTCTAATGGAAACGCGGGGTTATGACCCACACTTTAAATTGATAAAACGGGCAGAAGTTAGCGATTTAGCGGTTCTAGCAGAAACTCATGCTTTTCATTTTAAATTAGCAAGTTTATTTCCGTATCATATTAGCCCATGGCGGAGTGTCTTTCGTATTCGAAAACGGTTGCGTTTGCTTCCTAATGTTCCGCATTATTCTATGAATGGTTCGGTAAGTTTTCGACGCTATCGCCGGTCGTTTTTTTATCGTTTTCGTCGGTTGGGACGTGTCGCAATTGGTAAATGGACTCATTTTCAGCGTTTGTCAACAGTTTTTGAGTTTTTACGACAATCTTTTGTAAATAAAAATACAAGTTTTATTGATGACTTTAAGTTTCGAAAATCAAAAAATAATTTACGTAAGATGATGATATTTCGCGGGGTTCAGTCTGTTTACGCAAATATTGAACTGTGGAAATTGCGACGACATCAAAATTATCAATTAATGGTTCATATTCGGGCAAAACGTCGTAGTCGCCGTTTTGGATTATTTTTAAAAGATTTATTTTTTAAAGAACGTTGGCGCTCTTGGCGTCGTACGAATCAAAAAGCACAATTTCGGGTTCGTTGGCAACCTAAACGCACAGGATTGGAGGGAAGTCGTCGACAACGAAAAACGCGCCGTCAGTTGAGAGCAGCAGTTAAGCATCAATTTAAAAATTATCCATTGCCGAAACGGAGAAATCATCGGTTTTATAATTATAAAAGTACTCGCGGTCGAGCGCCAATATTGTTTCGGTCGAGTTTATTTGCTAAAACGCGTTATTATTTATCGTTACAGCAGGAAATTTTAGCACCTCGTCTATTACCTTATATACGACGGGATAAAATTGCAAAATTATATCTTCCGTCTACGTTTCTGTCAAAAAATAATGGTCGTAGTTTTCGGTATCTGAGACGTCGTTATTTTGGTAGTTACGCATTGTATCATCCACGTTATAAGAAAATATCAAGCAAGTTTCATAGTAGTCGAAAAAAAGCGTGGCGGATGCGTTGGTTGCGGAATAAAGCCATCCGTTATTTAAGACGCGCTTATTTAAATCCTGAGTTTGACGGGTTAACACGACGTTTTCGTTTTCGTCCGTACCAATTTAAAGTTGTTCCGGTGGAGCAGTTACCGCAAATAAGTAAACGGTCTGTAATTTTATCAGTTCATAATTTTAGTGAATATATGACACCAAAATGGCGTGATTTACTGGGAATAATGGATAGTTTTCAATATTTTGATTATAAATATATGCCCTACTTACGTCGTAAAAGTGAAGCTGGTTTGTCCGATCAAGAAGCTTGGTTAAAACGTAATAATTTTAAAATTGATGAGGATTTAATTTTTACTACGGGAACGGCAAATATGGAATTTGAAAGTCGTATTTTTAGTCATTATATGCCGCGTTATCGTGAGTGGGATCTTGTGCCGTTTTCTATTGATAACAAAATTATCAGTAAACGGGCACGTTTTACTTGGTTGCAGCGTTATTTAGCCCGTTCATTGGGTACACGAACTCATCGTCGTAGAGGAAACTTTTTTCGTCGAAACCGTAATCGTTTATCTTGGATTTTATTTTATCAGCAATTTCTTTCAAATTCTGTTGTAAAACAAAATTTTATTTCGTTTTTAAAATGGCATCGGTTATCGCGACAACTTCATATTGTTTGGCGTCGTAAAAGACGTCGTTTAAAACGGAGAGCTATTCGTTATCGACGAAGACGTCAGTTTTTTTTTTTTTCCCCACTTTTTAATTCGGTAAGATTTCGTATTCGTGTGGGGCGAAAAAGAACAGATAGCTTTCGCGACCGTTATCGCTTACGTAAAATTAGAAGACGTTGGGAACTTTATACACGTCCAAAACGAGGTTATAAGGTTAGATGGTTAGCAAATTCTGCTTATCGGGTTGCATTCCGTTTAATTGGTAAACGACGGAAACGTTCTTTTAAATTACCACATATGAAGTATGGATTTTGGGCGAAAATGCGGTATTTACAAAATAAAGTTCGTTTGGGTGATGCAATAAATTTTATTAATTTTCGTTTTTTTTATGCTCCGCAACCTGTGCAGGCGGTTTCAAACAAAAAATTACATTACCAATTAGCTTTGAATGTTTTTGAGTATCGAAAGTTTTCAAATCGTTTAACAGGTAAGTTAAGACGTCGACCACGGTCTGTTTTTTTGGGACGGAGCGCTACCTGGAAAACACGAGCTTTATGGTTTAATGCGGATAAAATTTTATTTGATCGTCCATTAGCTCGAGGTCAGAGATTAGGACGGCCTTGGCGCTATATTGGCGGTCGTCGTAAAAAAAAACGGGTTATGCATGCTCGGTATCCGTTAGTGCGGTTGTTTCGGCGCGCAGCAACTGTATTAAATTTGATTAGGGGTCAAACTGAGGTGTATCAATCTTATTTACATCGTTTTACAACTCGGTATTCATTGAGGTATAAAGTCCGAATGGATTTTCCTAAAAAAAAACGTGTCATGAAAAAAGCGAAGATCCGTCGTAGACGTAATAAGTATCATCTACATAGAGCAGAAAGAATTTCTACTACACAAGCCACGATTGCTGATTTAATTCGTTTACAGCGACAAAAACATTTTAGTGAGGGCTTAAGTAATTTTGGTTTAATTTCACCATTGTTTTCATTAAAGGCTCGCTATGTTCGGTCACAAAAACCGAGAGTATTACGAATTCCTCCGAGAAGACGTCGTCGAGTATTACGGAATCTTCGGAAATTTAGTACTGTTCGGACGGTTTCGCGCATTAGACTTGAACCTGGTTTTAAGACAAATATTCAATTTGGACATCGTCGTGAAATCTATTATCGAAAGCCTCGTTTGTATATACCTGATCCAAAGATACGAGTGCCTCGGGATAAATTTGAATATCGGCGCTTGATGTATAAAATTCGAAAATGTATCATTTTTATGCATTTTGAAAAACTTCCTTATATTGGTCGTTTTTTTAGTCTTTTAAAAAATGAATCAACTCGTTATTCCTGGATGTGGAAGAGGAACTTAAGAAACAATCCTTGGCAATTTGGGTTTAAACGTCAAAATTGGAAACGCTTAGCATTTACAAGAAAATGGCAAAAATTGTATTTTTATAATAATAGGCGAAAAGCTCGGCGGTTAGGAGTATTTAAACGGAAATTTTGGGTTGAAAGGCGTTTGTTGCGTCAATTCTTAAGAAAACGTTTAATTATAATGCATCGTAGTTTACGTTTTATAAAACGTAAAAAAGCGAAAACGTCTATGGTATTTTTAAATCGACAACGTTGGTTACAACAGCGAAGGTTTAGACGTAAATTGCGGAAAAAGCTCATTTGGGTTACAACTTGGATGCAGCGACAACGGGAAATTGCTTTATGGACACCGCACCAACGTTATTTGGCGAGGTTGAAACATCGAAAGCGCTTACGTGCTGTTGCCAAAAAGCTTGAAAAAAAGCGATTGGCTTTTGCTAAAGTGAAATTTTCTCGCAATTATAAAGCAGGTCAGTTAAGATTTCGGAAACGGATACGATCCTTTTTTAGAAATCCAACTTATTGGCTTCACCAAAGTTATCCCGGTACCGTGGCGGAACCACGACGAGATCGAGATATTTATATTGATTTATTAGCAAAACCTGGTTATTTGTTTTCTCGGCTTCAGCGTCGGAGAAAATTTAAAAGATTTATTCGAACACTAAAACGTTCGCAATTAGTGGATTATCGTTTTAAAGTTGGGTTATTAAAACGAAAACAGCGTTTTTTCAAAAAATTAGCAATGATAAATAGTCAAAATCAAGGATTGTGGAAAACTGGTAAGAACTGGTATTCCGCTCGTGCCTTGCGGGATCGTTATGCACGATTACGTGTTAAAAAATTTTTATATCTTTTTTGGGATAATATAGAAACATCAACCCGGCCGCGACGTCGTTTTGAGCAATATTATCGTAGTATCGTATTTCGGTATGATCCGAAAAAAATTTATTATAAACGAAGAAATAAACATGCGTTTTCTTTTTTTCGTTATTCTTGGAAAATGCCAATTAGAAAATTTTTAAGATTTGGCCCAACTTTAGTTAAAAAACTAAATGTTGTTATGGCTGAACGCGGAGCAGTTTTGTTACTAGATCATTTAAATCGTGTAGTTTTTCGTCGTAAACGTTTATCACAAGTGTTACGAGATCGTCGAAAAGCTCGAGCAAAGGCAACTAGCCATCGTTTTTTAGTAAAAAGTCAAGTCACTTTTGATTCATTCGGTCTACCGCATAAAATTAAAGTAAAACAACCAAGACGAAGACCCAAAATTGTCTCAATTATTGATATAATTGAACGGAAACCGTTAAGAATTCGTCGTTTGCGGGGTCTTCGTCCTGCGTTAAAAAGGCCTTATCTTTTACATAAACCGATTTTTCAAAAACCCCGAGATAGTGCAATGCTTAACCAGTGGTTTGTATTTAAAAAGTCAAAAAAACGGTTTTTTGCTTTAACTGGAAAACGGGCCGATTTTAATACTTCTTATTTCCGGTCTGTTAAGAATTCCGTTTTTCGCCAATCAAGTCTTATGACGAAGATTCAGTCTTTTTTAGAATATCGTCAATTATTGTATAGAAAAAAAGAACCAAAATCTAAATTTTTTTTACGGCCGCAATTTAGAAAAAAAAATCTAAATTTTTATGTAATGGATCGAAGAATGGGAGTACGCTTTTTAGCTGGCGCATTCCAAGGTCATTATAATGATTATACAAAATATAAAATAAATCAGCCTATTCGACGAAAAGCACGACGATGGAGTAAGATTCGGTATAAAGGACTTCGTAAATTTCGGCGTTTTTATTGGTGGGTTCGGAAGAATTCAATCCGTAATAAATTACTGTATAAATCATTAAAATACCGCAAACATCGAAGAATTACAGCATATCGACGTAAATATAAAAGATTCAAAAAACGTTTTCGTAGGCGTTTATGGTTAAAAAGAGCGCGTCAACGTAATAGACGGAGATTTTTGGTATTTAAACGTTTTCGGCGTCGTGCTACGTTATTTCAAACTAAGCATCAATATCGAAAATATGATTGGGTAACCAGACGGTTGTCTCCTCGTTATGTTCGTGAAATGGCTTATTTTACGAGTTTCAATCGGCTATCATTAGCGACGGTTAAATCATCGATTCGTGTTCCAAATATGGCTTTAAGTTTGGAAGGCTTTCGGAGTCCTGAATATTGGAAAAATCTGCGGGTGGTTGCAAACGCAGCTCCGAATTCTCAGTTGATCGATATTTATACAAGCCGTCAAAAACGTATTTTAGCTCAAGCACATTCTGCGAATAGTGTTCCGTTAGGTTGGGCATTTTTACTGCGATCAGGTGAAAATTTAACCTTTTCGTCAAAAGTATATACAACAAATAGGTGGCAATTTTTTAGTGATGTTATGGGAGGATTTCAAGGTAGATCATCTCAAATCATGTTGTGGTTATTGTCTGGTTATGCCGCTACTAAAACGTTATTAAGTAAAGAGCTCTTTATTGCTCAGTTTTTAACGCAAACGTTGGGTTATATTGTTGGGACGCCGTCTTTTGATGCGTCGTATGTTTTAGCGTATTGGTTTTCAGCTTGGTGGGATGCTATTGCTCAAACGTTTTGGGTTAAACGTGAACCTTTAGTTTTACCATTGGATATCGGATTGGAAGATCCTTATTTCTTGCAGCAGTATATTCGACAACAAGAAATAAAATTTGATTTTGAAGCGTGGGTAGGGAATATTAGTAGTGGGGTTGAAAATATGACTCAAATTAACGTATTATCAAATTATTTTGAGTTTTCTAAAACAAAAACTCCGACAAATTTGGCAGTAAAATTTTCGCGTCAAGTAAAGCAGCAATTCGAATTACCAAGTTTTTCAGCAAATGACTTAATTGTAAACACGGCTCATACGATGGTTTCGAGTTCTAAAATCCTTGAACAAAAAAAAAAAATTACAAAATCTTTACCTTATATTTATAAAGAATTAGTAAAACAAAAAGTAGTATTACCTTCGTATTTTATCTGGGATCCGCGTCATAAACGTTTTGAGTTAAATGTTTCTAAAGTATTGAAAATTTTGATGACTTCGAATTCAAAGATTATAAAAGATACAATAAATCCTCGTCTTTTGTCTATTGATTTGGAATTATTGACTAAACCGTTTGGTCAGCGATCGATGTTTGATAGACGGAGTTATGCGCCGTCTCCTATTTTATCTGACACTAGTCGTATGTTAGTTCCAAAAAATAATCGAGTTTTACAAACAAGTTCTACTAAATGGTGGAGGAATGTTCGTCCTCCATTTTTGGAACCAGAGTATGAAATTTTACAGTGGTGGAAGATTGCTGGACCGCCCGATGAACCTGATAGTCATATTGGGAATACTCCTCCTATTTTGTGGGATATTTGGTCATCTGAGCCTGATGAACGGGATCGATTATCTGAAGCCCTATCTGGTTTAGGTTTACATATGTCTGATCTGTCCGATACAGAAACCATTGTTGATGTTAATGATGTTTTCTATAAACTGCCGCGTCATATTGGTGCTGAGCCTTCGCAAGAAATGGTGGATAATTGGTTTGATCCTAAGAGTGATGAGGCTTTTTTTCATATTGCTAAAACGATTAAATCATTTCAAAAAGCCGAGCCGGCGCCTACGAAGCCAGTTACCAAGTCAGCAAAAGTTCAACTTCTTCAAAATACAGATTTAGATAAAGTTAATTTAACTATTGATGAGATTTTCACACCATCGGTTCAAAGCGGTAGTGTGGATGAATTAAGTACTGATGATATGCGAACTCCACGAACAGATGAAATATTTACTCCGTCACTTCATAGTGATGAAGTCGATTTTGGTGAAGATCATACTCCTTTATCAGAACTTCGACAGCGAGCGTCACAAGCTTTAGAGGCGTTAGATGCTTTTGCGGCTCAGCACCCTAATTATGAGATTTTTGATGATGAACTTATTGCTTATGAACAACGATCGGATGAAGAACTTGTTGCTTATAAGCATCCACAACCAAGATCACAACCACAACCACAAAAAATCACAGTTGTACCTGATTTAATAATTCCACCAGATCCAAATGCACCATTAAGTGATGATGAAGAACTTGTTGCTTATAAGCATCCACAACCAAGATCACAACCACAACCAGTATCAAGATCACAACCACAACCAGTATCCAAAGTTTATAATGATGATGATGATGATGAAGTATGGACTTTAATTGAAGAAAAAAAAGATCCAGATGCTGAATTGCATAAAGCATTACATCGTCCGGTTCCGTTTTCATTGATAGGAGATTTGGTCTTTATGGACACCAATGGTCTAAATATGTTTCAAGTTTATGCAGTTATATCGGAATCGGAAAATGCAAGTAGAATGCGAGATGGTTTTTCGCCAAGGTTAACACATGAATCGTTACGTGAAACGGCATTACAACAGCAAGCCGAACGCCAGCGTTTCTTACAAGTTGCGTATAAAATTGCCGCAAAATTACGAGAAGATTTTGTGTTAGCTGGTATTCAACCAGAATATATACCAACACCTCCTGCGACCGATTTGGAATTTGCTGAGTATATGGGACTACACGCAGAACCATTTGAACGTCGTATCACACCATTTCTGGATCGTATTGCATTTTTAAAAATGTGTCAAGAGAGCGGAAAAGACCCAGCTAGTATAAAAATTCCAGAATTGGAAAAACGACCAATGCAAATTAAAGAGAGTGCTTTTAGTATGGAACTACAATTAACTCCCGGTGCACGTTATGTTCCTGTTTATCCGTCTGGAGTGGGAATTAATGGTGTTTGTTTGAAAGTCCGGATGGCTGGAGATGCAGAATTTGATGCACGTCAACGGCTTGTTCAAGAGATTTTACGTGGTCAGAATTTAGGTTTTGTGTCTCTCGCAATTTGGGAGTATATCGAGTATATGAGTTGGTATGGTGAGCATGGTGATTGGTTACCTGATTGGTCATTAAATCGAATAGGTCATCCTCCAGAATGGTTGAAAACAGATTGTCGATTATATGGGGTTGGGGGTACTTTTGCCGAAGTTGTTTCAGTAAGAAATTTACTTCGGCATTTAAGTATTCCAGTTTTACATATAAGGGATACTGTTAGAGATCGTTCGTATAATTTTGAACATGATCCTAAACGTCTTGAGTGGCAAAACGGAGTGCGTCCAAACCCATTGCTACCATTATCAATTACGGAAGGACGAATAATGCCAAAATATCCTCCAAAACTGAAACTTTTACCATTTCCGGAAGAGCCTCCTCGACGGTTTCGACCAGTTCAACGCCGTCGAACTAGACAAGAGATGTCTTCATTAATTATGAGATTAATGGCACAACGAAGGGCACAAATGGCGGAGGTGGCGGCGCAGGACATGAGCTATGAAGAATATGAAGAACTCATGTCACAGCCAAAAGCTTATATCTTTGATGAAGATGATTTTTACGAACCAACACAAGCACAAGTTTATAATGAAGAGGAAGATGATTTTTATGATTATGCAGACGAATCACAACCAGTATCAAGATCACAACCACAACCAGTATCAAGATCACAACCACAACCAGTATCCAGATCACAACCACAACCAGTATCCAAAGTTTATAATGATGATGATGATTTTTATGATTATGAAGATGAAGATGATGTTGTTGCAATTACACAAGAACCACAACCACGTAGGACAGGTGGGCGTCCACTTTTTAATCCATTTGATCCTATTGATGTTGAATTACGACAACAACGTTATGGTTTTTTAGAAGAAGATTATATTGATGAATTTTTGGATAACATTTTTTATCCTGACGGAAAAAAAAAAGAAGAAAAAAAAGATAATTAGGGGAAAATAACAAACGATTGTATTTAATAGCCGAAAATCATATCATCCCTTTCGTCTAGTTGGTTAAGGACATTGCCTTTTCAAGGCAGTAACATGAGTTCAAATCTCATAAGGGATAATAAAATAAAATTGAGTTTAAATTTATATCATTGATGATAATAAAAGATGAGTCGGATCCTGGCTCTGAATGAACGCTGTAAATATGCCTTACACATGTGAGTTTTTTAAAAAAAGTTAACTTTTTTTAAAAAGCGTTCGGGTGCGTAAAAACTAAGAATATTGTCGTGCTAGATTAAAAATTCTAGTAAAACAACTTAGAAGATATTAGGTAATTGTTAGAGTTAGGTTCTTAACAAGCCGATAAAATCTAGTTGGTCTGGGAGGATGGTCAACCACATTGGGATTGAAAAACGGCCCAAACTCCTCGGAGGCAGCAGTGGGGAATCTTGGACAATGGACGAAAGTCTGATCCAGCAATATTTATTGTGCGAAGGAGACGGCAAGCTTTGTAAACCACTTTTGTAAATACTAATAATGATTTAGTTTTAAGTAATTTAGTCCCGGCTAATTTCGTGCCAGCAGCCGCGGTAATACGGGAGGGGCAAGCGTTATTCATCATAAACGGGCGTAAAGGGTGAGTAGACGATGGTTATTAGCTAATCAAAAAAAGCAAATGTGTTATTTGCTATAGGTTATCTAACAATCAATCAGCGATGAACGGAGTAATTGGAATTACTAATGTAAAGGTAAAATATGATGATATTAGTACGTACGCCAAAGGCGAAGGCATTTTACTAGAAAGTCGGACGTTGAGGTGCGAAAGCATGGGAATCAAACGGGATTAGAGACCCTGGTAGTCCATGCCCTAAAAGATGAGTGTTAAATCTTTATTTTTTAAAATATGGGTTAAAGCTAACGCGTAAAACACTCCGCCTGGGAAATACGACCCCATGGTTGAAACTCAAAGGATTTGGCGGAAACTTGTACAAGCGGTGAGGTATGTGGTTTAATGCGATACTACACGCAGAATCTTACCAGTTTTTGGAAATAATTAAATCAATTTAGCTTGTATCGTTATAACTAAGTTGTTTAAAAAATAATTATTCAAGATTGCATGGCTGTCGGAAGCCCATGTTTGAAAATGGCCACTAACACGGGTCTAATATGTTCGTTCCCTTTGTGTTTTTACTACAAAGCAGTTAGGTATAAAAAAACGAATTATTTTTTTTATACAAACTATGGAAAAAACAATAACAGTTCTTATGGGATATGTGGTATAATGGGTGATAACCTCAATTATGAGTTAATAGGTTATTGTAGAAATAGAGTAATAATAGTATGTCTCATAATTTGATCGGATAAGGTCAAGTCATTATGGTCTTTATGAACGGGGCTACACACGTGCTACAAAGGATTTTTCAAAGAGTTGCAAAGTAGAAATGGTGATAATAAGCAAATCTTCAATATTATCCGTAGTGCGGATTAAAATCTGTAACTCGGTTTTATCAAGGCGAAATCGCTAGTAATCGTAGATCAGCAGGCTACGGTGAATAAGTACTCGAGTTTTGTACACACTGCCCGTCACGTGCTGGGAGTTGATCAAGGAGAAAATAGTTGATAACTTGTATTTGTTTACATACTAAATACAATAGTCTGGCTATTAATTAGGGATTGGTAACTGGTGCAAAGTCGTAACAAGGTGGTGGTAGGGGAACCTGCTGCTGTGGAAAACTGATCTAACTGATTTGATGTGTCTAATAATAATAACTCTAACATAAAAAAGCTATTACTTGGTAAAAAAAAATAGACATTTAATGGCAGTCTACAGAACTAATTCAAGAACGGGCAGGACTAACCTGATTATTCATTGTAATATTTATTACCTGATATGTTAATAATGAAAAACCCGGTTCAAAGAAATTTGATAAAACATTACAACTACTTAGGGAAGTGAAACATCTCAGTACCTAAAGGAAAACGAATCAACCGAGATTTCGTGAGTAGTGGCGAGCGAAAACGAATCATAGTATTTAAAGTTTATTGTTTGGATTATAAAAATAAGGTGGAATCCTTAACAAATACTGGTGATAGTCCAGGTGTTTAAAAATCAAACAATAAATATAACAAGTAGAGCGATTTATGCTGAGATTGTTCGAAGATAGGGGACCCACCCTCTAATACTGGAATATGAATTAGTTTTTTATAGCGAAAAGTACCGTGAGGGAATGATGAAAAGAATCTTTTAAGATACTATTGGTCTATACGTAATTTTATAGATAAATTTTGTGTGAAAAGAACCTAAAATTGAATGTCTTAAAGCAATAGGAGTTTACAAAACTTTGTACCTTTTGTATAATGGATCAGCAACTTAATATTTACAGCAAACAAAAAAAATATAATTTTATATTTCAATGTGTAGCGAAAGCAATCCCGAAAGGGTTAAAAAAGTTGTAAATATTAGACCCGAAACCAAATGATCTAACCATTATCAGATGGAAGCTCTAATCTCTAGAGTGGACGATCGAACTCGTGTATGTTGCAAAATACTGGGATGAATAATGGTTAGGGGTGAAAGGCTAATCAAATTTGGAGATATCTGGTTTTCTGCGAAATCTATTTTAGTAGAGCGCTGATACTTTAAGGGGTAAAGCACTAATTATTGGTATACCGTTTTACGGGCTACTGGTTTTCAAACTTAGAATACTTAAAGTCGATACGTTTCCAGTTTATGTGAACGATCGAACAGCAGACAGACTGCGAGCGCTAAGGTCCGTAGTCAAGAGGGAAACAGCCCAGATCAGAAACTAAGGTCTCAAAACAAGTTTTTCTTACTAAGAATTGTTAAAGATTGTATTGTTAAACGGTAGGCCTAGAAGCAGCCATCCTTTTAAGAGTTCGTAAAAGATCATTAACAAAGAATCTTTTTAATTTCGAAAATGTAATGAGAATAAAAACTTTACCGAAGTTCTGAATACATAAAAAGTATGGTAGTAGAATGTTCTGTTTAATACGTTTTATATTTGTTAAAATATAAAAATAAATCAGAAGTAAGAATGCTGATATGAGTAATAATAAACAATGTCAAAATCATTGTCGCCGAAAATTGAAAGTTTTCTACGCTCTGTTGATGCAACGTAGAGTAAACCGGTGTCTTAGATTTTTTGCGATAGCAAAAATTAATGATTAATAGGTATTTAATATTCCTATGTGTGATAAAAATGACAATTCTACTTGGTTTATCGAATCTGACTAGTAGGTTAATGTAAGATAACTCCCAATAGAATTTAATAAAATATTTTTATCCGTTAATATAACGAAACTTTATATTAAACACCGTACTAAAAACCGCAACAGGTCAATAAGTAGAGCATACTAAGGCGTTTGAGAAAATAATACTGAAGGAACTCGGCAAATTTAACTCTGTAACTTCGGGATAAGGAAGACCTATAAAAATAGGTAAATAAAACTGGGAGAAGCGACTGTTTAATAAAAACACAGGACTCTGCAAAATTGTAAAATGATGTATAGAGTCTGAGGCCTGCCCGGCACTGCGTAGTTAAAAAAAGATGTACATTCGCATTAAATCGAACCTGCAGTAAACGGCGGCCGTAACACTGACGGTCCTAAGGTAGCGTAACCCCTTGTCGGGTAAGTTCCGACCTGCATGAATGGTATAACGACTTCTCCACTGTCTCCAGTATTAACTCAGTGAAATTGAATTTTCCGTGAAGATGCGGAATATTTGCGGCTAGACGGAAAGACCCCGTGCACCTTTACTATAATCTAGTACCGGGTTACTTAGTCTGCGAGCACATTCAAAGTAGGAGCATTTAAAAACATTTTACGATAGGGTCACTCCCTAGTTTTTTGACATGCGCAAATGAGATACTACCCTCGTAAGATAAGTAATACCTAATCTATAGTTTCTAAAAAAATTCAAATAGTAAAATGTGCTTGATTGGTAGTTTGACTGGGGCGGTCGCCTCCTAAAAAGTAACGGGGGTGTACAAAGACAAGTCCAGATTGATACAACTTTGGTTGAGTGCAATGGCAGAAACTTGTTTGACTGTAAGACTGACAGGTCGAACAGAGATATTTGGAATGCATTGCGTTCTAATACGTCGGTCATAGTGACCCGATATTCTTGTGTGGCAAAGATATCGCTCAACGGATAAAAGGTACGCCGGGGATAACAGGCTAATGACTCCCCAGAGATCGAATCGACGGAGTCGTTTGGCACCTCGATGTCGGCTTATCACATCCTGGAGCTGGAGGAGGTTCCAAGGGTTCGGCTGTTCGCCGATTAAAGTGGTACATGAGCTGGGTTTAGAACGTCGCGAGACAGTTCGGTCCCTATCTACCGTAAATGTAAAAATTTAAAAAACATGCTTCTAGTACGAGAGGATCGAGGTGTGATAACCGCTGGTATAACAGTTGTTTCCTAAAGCATGGCTGTAATGCTACGTTATTTCGAGATAACTACTGAATACATATAAGTAGGAAACTCCTTTTAAACAATTTTTCCGTGTTAACGTTATAGACTATGACGGACGTAAGAAACGCGAATAGCCTAATTGTTCACAACTTTGCAAAAAGTCTAAAGGCAAGTTAGGAAACATGATCTAATGTTGCGAGCTTTTACCTCTTTTTTTTAGTTTATAAAAAACTGGATAGCATATGTGGTAAATGCATGGGACTGCAAATCCTGAGACAACGGTTCAACTCCGTTTCCAGTTTCCCACACAGCCCTCTACCGTAAATCGTGGGAGTGTAACTTAATTGGTAGAGTGCTAGCCTGTCGCGCTAGAAGTTGCGGGTTCAAGTCCCGTTTCTCCCGGCATTGGCATTGCTCTCTCTTTGCTGCGGGTGATTAACTCAATTGGTTAGAGTGTTTCGTTTACACCGAAAAAGTTAGCGGTTCAAGTCCGTTATTACCCAATCACCGCACAAAGAAGTATCATTGGCGATGTGGGGTAATTGGCAACCCATTGGGCTCATGACCCAAAGACATTGGTTCGAGTCCAATCATCGTCTGTGAAGATCTTTAAAGATAGAGAGCTATTTAAAGATCTTACTTGTCATTATTCAAAACATCCTGACCACCAGTCCAATGCTAACAACAATCTTAACTCCATTCTTTCTTGAAAGCTTTTTATTTTTCTCGTTACCAATTATTTTATTTATTCCACCGATGTTTTATTATGTTAATAAATCAACGCAACTTTCTGTTTTAACACAAAAAAAAAAATATTTTTTTTTTTCCCTTCGTTTTGTTCAAGGCATTTTAGTTTTAACGCTATTAGGTGATCTTATTAATGATTATTCTATTCCTCTTTTACATACCGGAAATTGGTTTTTTCGTCAAGATCGTCTTACATGGTTTATGAATTTTTTTTTAACTGGAATATGTTTATATTATACCTATTTGTTAGCATTTAACTTTTCTAGAACTACTCCAAATATTTCCTATATTCCAGAAATTCCATTTTTAATTATTTGTACATTATTAAGTCTACGTTTGTTTATTGCAACAAATGATTTAATGCTAATGGTTATTTTACTAGAAATTGCTTCTTTTTGTTCAATTATATTTATTGGTAGTCAAAGTGTTTCACCAATGACATATAGTCTTTCAATCGAATCAACTATAAAATATTTTATTATAAACGCGGTTTCAGTATCTTTACTGCTATTTGCGATATGTGGGTTTTTTTATCTTACAAATAGCACAAATATTAATGATATTGTGGTGTATTTCTATAATAATCCAGCTAATTGTGTGTTTTTTACTGAACAAATTGTGATCTTTCAATTTATTTTTTTTTTTGCATACTTAATAAAATTAGGCGCGGCGCCATTACACCAATGGTTGCCAGATGTCTACGAAGGTGCTGAAACTTTGGTAACTTGTTTTTTAGTAATTATAATAAGCCCAGCCCTATTATTTAAATTTATTGGATTGGTAAAAACATTTACAAGTATACCAACAACGATTTATTTTTTAAACAATTGGTTTTTTATTACTGGATTATTATCTATTGGTTTTGGAACGCTTGGAGCATTTTATCAAACGAGAATAAAAAGATTTATTGCCTATTCAAGTTTAACACATCTCGGTTTTATGTTATTAGGTATTAGTTTTAATAGTGTTTTAGGTTATTTTTCATTTTTATTTTATGTAGTCATTTATGTTATCACCAATCTTGGTTTTTTTACGTTTTTATTGTTTTGCCAAAATTATGTTAAAACACTTGGAACAAATGAAACACGTATAATATTTATAAATCAACTTCGATTGTTTATTCAAACTTCGTTCTTTTTTTTTGTTTGTTTAGTCATTTGTTTATTTTCCTTTGCTGGAATTCCGCCATTTGCTGGTTTTTTTGCAAAATTTTTTATTTTAAGTCTCTTAATTCAACATAATGCATGGCCATTTGCCCTATTGTTAATTATTGCAATAATTACTGGAACATTTATGTATTTGCGTTTTCTGAAAATGGCTTTATTCGAAGAAGATCCTTTTTTAAAGGGTCAATCTTGGTCGCTAACATTATCAACATTTTTTTATACTGTTCCGAAAACTCTGGTCGCAATTTTTGCTGATTATCAATTATTGGTGTCATCAAATAACTCGTCATTTTATAAAGTTAGAACAATTGATATTTGGCAACAATGGTTGTTAACAGGCCTTTGTTGGTTATTGAGTTTTATTACCATGTTCTTTTTTTTTTTTTCAATTTACAGCTTAGGAATATTTGATTTGAGTCTAGTTTTAGTTAGCTACTATTAATAAATATTTATTTTTGGGCAAAAAAGTTCAAATTAATAAACACGAATTAGCTTTAACCTAATATTTTAAAATCGTTCAACACAACCCCATAATTGCTGTGGTTGTTTAAACAAATATGAGATAAATTGTAAATCGGTTACATCATTGAGCTTTCGAGTTTCCCCAATTGCAATCAATAATTGTGTTAATTCGCTTAAAAAACTACGAATACGTGGTAACACTAATTTATCGTCGATATTTATAAATTTAGAAATAGGTAAATGACAAAAGGTTAACGGAAAATAATAGCTTGTTAATTTAATTAAACGTTCCATAACAATAATTAAACGTAAATCAATTGTATCTAACAAAC
>JACCDR012615496.1_pt1 | contig 25868 bp, 49 predicted proteins | sample 7446431 | NCBI WGS metagenome assembly JACCDR01 (sample SAMN15323443, study PRJNA562643) | freshwater metagenome | isolation source: river surface water | place: USA:Blue River Watershed | collected 2017-08-17 | reverse complement strand
GATAAAATTGATACGAGGGAACACCATCGCAACCTCCGCTTACGTTTTGAATCGAACACTGCTGGCGGGGACTACCAAATTGGCCGAATCACGGTTCATACGGAACCCGGCGACAGAAGGAGTTAAGGATTATGGACGAGGATCAAGTCGCGGTTGATTATCAGATGGGCGGTGGAATAGGCGATGTGTATGACCCAAACTTACCTACGTTTGGCACCGAGACGGTTGTAGGTGGAGACGACTTCTGGAACACACTTCAATCCTACGGTTCCGACGCTATCAAGTGGTTCAACGAGAAGTACGGCGGAAACATTGCCGCCGCAGCAAACGACATCAACAAAACTATCGGTGGCGTCAACGGTCTTCTGGTAACAGCCGGGTTTAAGTCGCCTAGCATCACTCCAGCAAACGAAGCGGCTCTGATCGCTGCCAACGCCAAGAAACTTGAAGCTGAAACCCTACGCGATAAGAGTGAGACAGACAACGCTTTCAAGCTAGCTGAGTTCAACCGCACGGGAGAAAAGAACCTCCGGGACTTCGGCCTTGCTGGCACCGCCGAAGGCCGCAACATCATCAACGACATGCTCTTTATGGATGCGCTTCGTGCTCCGCGAGCGGGTGTTACCGGCATGACTGAACCCGGCTGGATTGACCAAGGCCGTTATGACCAGATGAACGGCTACTACGGCATGTTAGGTGATCGCCTGTGGGGCGACATGAACCAGACTTACAAGCCGCTCGATTCGTTGAGTCCGCTGGAACTGGTTAAGACTGGTGCTGCTACGCCCCCGGTTGCGGGTACAAACACCCCGCCCGCTTCTGTTGGTACAAACGCTTCAGCGGTCAGCACAAACGCTCCCGCCGGTGGCTCTCCTGCAACTGGTGGACTAAGTCTGATGGGCAACACAGGGCAGTTTGCGAACCCGGTTAATACCCCGGCTCAGATCACACCTTCCACGCTCGGTGGGCTAACTGCGTCTGACACCACGTCTCGCCAGAACGAGCCACTGAATCCGGATTTCCAGCGGATAGCCGACGCGATCACCAACAACACCCCTGTCTCTTCTCAAGAGAAAGCTTTTTACGACCAAGTGATGTCGTCTGCGCCCGGTGGCGGGGACACAAGGGGGTTCGCCAAAGGTGGTGCTACCCAAGGTGGTCTGTCTCAAGCTTCTCAAGCCAAGTTCTTCCGTGGGGGCACCAAGGGTCAGGACGACAAGATTCCGGCCATGCTGTCTGACGGGGAGTTTGTGTTCGACGCTGAAACTGTTGCTGCGTTGGGCGACGGGAATACTGAGGCCGGAGCATCCGCCCTTGAACAGATGCGCCAAAATGTCCGCAAGCAGAAGCGTAAAGCCCCGATTAACAAGATTCCGCCCAAGGCGAAGCGCCCTGAAGCTTATCTGCCGAAAGGAGTCAAATAATGGGTACAGTCAGCAATCAGTGGTCGGGCCTAGGTCAGGACTGGTTCAAGGACTACGCACAGCAAGGTGCAGAGCAAGCATGGGGCCTGCTGAATAACGCCCCTAACGCGCAAGCTAGTTTCGTAGGAACCGGCGCACCGGCTCAAATGTCAGTCTCGACGGCAGGGCCAGCGGCTCAAGCGGCGTTTACAAGTGCGGGTGCTGCATCACAAGCGGCTCGGGAACAGAATCGTTACCTCCCTCAAGTGGCGAACACCATCGGCCAAGGGATCAGCACGGCTCAGACGGCTATTGGCACCGCTCAGTACGACCCCAGCAAGATGCAGCAGCATCTGAATCCCTACCTCAGTGGTGTAAATGCCGAGATCGCTCGCCTTGGGAATGAGAACTTCCAAGGTATGCTGGGCCAGATCAACTCCAACTTTACCGGCGCAGGTCAGTTTGGTTCTGCACGAAGCATGGAAATGGCTAACAAAGCCGCTGCACAAGGGCAACGGGAAATCTCCGGTGCGCAAGCCAACGCGATGAACCAAGCGTACAACCAAGCCGCTCAGTCGTATCAGAACTGGGGGCAGATGGGTATCGGCGCTGCACAGCAAGCGGCTAATGCGGCCATTCAAGGTGGTTCAGCTATTGGCGGCCTGGGTGCTCAAGACGCTTCCCTCGCTGGTCAGATTGGTATGTACAACACAGGCCAGACGAACCAGCAAGCACAGTTCAACGCACAACAGGCCAACGAGATCGCCAAGTACAACGCTGGCCAGACGAATCAGCAGGGGCAGTTCAACGCATCGGCACTTAATCAAGGCTCGCAGTTCAACGCTGGACAGGCTAACCAGATGTCCACGGCCAACATGGGCGCGGCTAACGCCACCAACCAGTTTAACGCCGGTCAGACGAACTCAGGCTACATCAACAACATGGGCGCGGTGACTAACCTGATTGGTACGCTCAAACCCGGTCAGACTTCGTATAGTTCGTCGCTGAACATGCGTAAAGGTGGATTGGCACAAGTCAAGAGGTTCCGAAATGGCGGCGCTGAGGGTGAGGACTTGAGTTTGTCCGAAGATGAACTTTTGGGCATGATTCGTGACCGTAGCGGCTATGAACTGCCGGAAGAAGAGCGCCCGTTAGAAATCCCTGAAGGAACCTCCGTACCACCTGATGTTAAACAACTCAGCCCTTTGGAAGCCATCGCGCAAGCCAGAAACGACCGACTGCCTGAGGTTATCGAAGATCGCCGTGCGTTGGGTAAGCGTGCTGTTGAGTATGCCAAGGAGCCTGTCAGTCCGGTAAGTTGGAATGACGTTTTCGACCAGTGGATCAAGGGTGGCGAAGCTGTTGCCCGTACAGGCTCACGTGGGGCTGGATGGATGGCGTCGGCAGGCACTGCCATTGCCCAAGATCGTGCTCGTGAATTGGAAGCCCGCAAACGCGAAGGCGAAGGTATCAACACGCAGGCCAAACTGCTTGACCAAGAGATGGGTGATCTGGTTAAGATGAAGGAAGCTGAAAAGGCTAAGATGGACGGTAGATCGCTTGCCAAGATTGGCGATTACATCATTTACGACAAAGGCAGAGATTTAGTTGTTCCTGATGTAGCTCGCATGGTCATGGACCTGAACAAGAACTCAGCATCTTTGTTACCCAAGTTGAACAAGTTTGAGCAAGGTTCCCCAGAGTGGTTCTCGGAATTACGCAAGTTGGTCCTACCGAGAGCACAGGCTATGGTTGCCAGTTTTACCCCGTTTGCTGATCGTATGGGGGAGGGTGGGATGGATCGCTTGACTGAAGTTCTTGTCAACGGGTACGCCAACTCTTTGGGTGGTGGAACCGCTCAAGCATACGCTAAGGAAGACGCACCCGCCGCGACTGAAGCGACCTCCCTGAAGGTTAAACCTGACTCCACTCAACAGTTACCTAAAGTAACTCCAAGCGTACAAGCGTCACGCGATGATAGCCGAGTTCAAATACTCCTTAATGAGCGTGCTGCTGAAGAAAACAACCCTAACATTTCCCCTGAAGTTCGCAGCCGAAACATAGCCACGTTGGATAAAGAACTGGCTACTATGGGGGTTAAACCTCCGGCATCTTCGGGACAAGTTCAAAACGCTTTCGTTATCAAACCTGAAGGTGTTCCGTTCTCGTTTGACGTTAGCAGCAAGGCGTATAGCGTTCCTCAAGGGGCTTCTGCAAAGTCAGATTACGACCGCAAGCATTTTGAAGAGACGACCCCCCGCCTAACCAAGTACGTCGATGAGAAAGTAGCCCCTCGGGCGGAAGCGGCTAACCGTGCGCTCCCGATGATTAGCTCGTTACGAGACGCGATCAACAACGCTCCAACAGGTTCTCTTGGGGAGGCGTCCAATAGTGTCTTGAGTTCAATGAAGGCGTTTGGTGTCCCTCTAAACCCGCAGCAAGAATCGGCTTTGTTGGCAGGTGATCAGGTTAAGACCGCCAGTATCGTGAAGGCGGTTGCTGAACAGTTGTTACAAAAGGGTACTCAGACGGACAAGGACTTTGCTAACTACCTAATGACGTTCGCAGGGCTTGGTAAAAACCGTGAAGAAAATTTGCGGATTCTGGCTGAAACTGAGCACGATGCTAAACTTGATCTTGGTAAAAACAAGTTGTTCGGGCAACTCGTAGGTATGCACGCGGATCGTAAGTTGAAACTGACTTCTGGCTCCGACTTGGAAGACTTGTGGGGCAAAACCCCCGAAGTCAAAATGAACAAGACGGTTCAGAGAAAAGACCCCAGAACCGGAAAAATTATGTACATTACCGGCATCGACGATTACATGGTCCGTAGCGCCCTGAAAACCAAGCGCCAGCAAGGAGCTAAAAAATGAGTGCTGGGGTGATGCGTCCGACAACATTTGCCGAGTCCGCTGAAGTTGGTAAGAAACGACTGGCTGAAGAAACTCGCCAGAAACGCATGGCGAAAGCCGGCAAGCGTGACCCTAACGCTTTTGAAGGCGGGTTGGAACTTGTCAAGCGATTTGCTGCAAGTGGCTTGGGCCTTCCTATGGACGTAGTAGACGCCGTAAGCACACTTAGCTCCGCAGTTACTGGAGAAGAACAGAGCGGCGAACCTAGCACCATGTCCTCCGAATGGCTGCGTAGAAAGTGGCTTGATAAGTCCTTGAGTCCTGCTGAGAAAGGTTCGCTTCGAGCGGCTGCTGAAACTATTGCTGACTTCGCAGGCGGTGGCGGGGGTTTTTCCTTGGGTCGCATGGGGTTGAAAATGGCTTCAAGTGTTCCGAAGGGTGTAAAAGCGTCAGGTCAATCTGGGCTTGCCGCACTGCGCAATAACGCGGCCCTTGACATCGGTTCCGGGGCAGTCAGCGGTGGCGCTTACGCTGGTGGCGAGAAACTTGTCGAAGACTCAGAGAATCAAGCAGTTAAAACCTATGTTCCGCTGGGGTTGTCCCTTCTTGGTGGGGTTGCATCTTACGGCTTGGCCGGTCGTGCCGCTATCCGTAACAACGCCGATCCGTATCTGGTAGCCAGTTTGCAACGTCGAGGGTTCTCTCAGGAGATGATTGACGACTACCTAGCCAAGTTAGGCGGGTTTGACGCTCCGATCACGGGTGTAAGTCGCCCTGCGCCGTGGATTGCTGACGCTTACGATTTTGAGAAGACGCTTCAGAAGGTCGGATCACAGATTTCTAGCTCACCTGGAGCCAAGAACAAGCTTGAAAACATCGCTCGCACAAACGAGCAAGTTTTATTGGACAAACTCGGCAAAACCGGGCCGCAGGCTCCACAAGCACCTCTCCGAGAAGTTCCTACACAGCAGGCTACCCAAGCTGGTGAAGCGGTTGTCTCCGGTACTCAGGTGCCTCGCAACTCAGCGGTCAGTAAGTTTTCAAACATGCTCGACGGGGTGATGAATAAGGCCAAGAAGTCTTACCAAGATGCTTACAACTCTATCGACATGGGCGCGGCTTCCAAGGTTGAGTTTGACACCGGAGATATAGCTAAAGGTGTGGGTAGCATCACCACCAGTATGGAAAAGCAGGCGATGCCGTCTTCGGAGTTGGTAACCAAGCTTATTGGCGATATTCGTCGTATCCGCCCGGACACAGTAACCACGCGGACAGTGTTTGATCCGGTTACACAAACCAGCAAGGTTGTTAGCGACGTTGTTGAAGGTGGGACCGTAGCGAACAAAGGCACCAGCCTGATGGCGATGAGTGAACAAGGGCAGTTGCCGCTAACTGATCTGGCAAGCGAGTTAGCAAAAAGGAAACTCACTGGGTCACAGCTTATCCAGTTTGACAAGTCCTTGAACGCTGCTTACGAGTCCGCAGAAGGCTTCGACAAGGTGGTTCTTGCCAAGCTCAAAGAAGGTGTATCCAATACGATCAAGCAAGACCCTACCTTGGACGCAGCGTATCGAGGGGCTAAGGAGAAGTTTGGAACCTATCGTCAGACTTTCTATGACGCGGAAGACCTTGCCCCATTACGCAAAGCCTTGGACCCGCGAAGCGATGTCCCTGTTGAAGCGGTTATCCGCAATCTGGTATCCGGAGACAAGGGGTATCAGTTTGGCAACTGGCTGTCTGATCTGGGCAAGAACTACGGCGTAAAGACGAAGGATGTAGCTAAAGACCTCGTAGATGATATGTTCTCCCAGAGTGTGTCGAAAGGCTTCGCTGGCGATGCAGCTACGGTGTCTGAGAAGCTCCAGTCAGTGGTCAATGCGTCCAAGGGGCTTAACAACGCTCTCCCGTTTGCCGAACGCTCCGGTCTTGGTACGGACTACATCGCTAACCTGCAACGCCAGAATGCTTCAAAAGCCGCGTCTGAACTGAACAAGTGGTCCCCAAGCGATCTGGCAAATATGGACCAGCGGGTTGCTGCTACGCTCATCACCAACGACCCTGTTGCTGCGATCAGTAAATTGAGTAAGCTGGAAGCCCAGCCGAGAGAGCAAGCATGGGCCGTCGTCAAGCAGTTGGCAGATAGGAACCCGGACGTAGCCAAGGCACTCCAGAGCGCGACCCGTGAGGGTATCGCCGTTCCAGAACAGATGTCGACACTTGCCCAAGTTGAAGGTACGCTACGAGGGGTCAAGGGCAACCCCTTCGCGGAAAACGCTGTTGGTACTCGCACTGTGGGCGAACTTGACACCGCTGCCGACGCACTACGCCGTTCGGAACAGAATCTGGTGGGCGCTTCAGGTGTTGAAGGGCTTGATCCTCGAACAATAGCCCGTGGCGCAGGGGCCGTATCCGGTTTGGCAGGAGGCCCGTCTGGGGGTATCGTTAACTATGGGCTGTCTGCGATCAGCGACCTTGGGAACTTCATCACTGGTGGCCTTAGAACTCGGGGGTCAGAACTGGCTGCTAGCGCTAAAGACACCGCAGCTGCTTTTAGGCGAGTCGGTCCGAATACTCAGAATTGGGCTGGTAAGTATGTTGCTGGTATGGCAAGTCCGATTATCAACACCGGTACACCAGAATTGAAACTCGGAGATTTACCTCGTCAAGCTTATGATGAACGACGCCGCGCCGAGTTTGAAAAAGCTCTTGAAACTGCGGACCCAACTGCTGTACCAGCGGCTACCGCTGACGGTGAACCTACCGACGAAGAGTATTTTGAAGCTTTGCGCTCCGTGCAGGGCGTGTCAACTAAAGCACCAGAATCAGCCCCGGACGAAGAGGTTAGCGATGACGAATACTTCGCCACTCTCGAAGCCCTAAAGAAACAGTAACCCCAAAAACTCAAAGGAACTGACATGGCAGACTTGGTAGACAACACTATTGGCGCGGTTAATCAACGCGAACTTGAGATGCTTCGGATTCTCGCTGCTGACGGAGACCCTGCGGCTATTGCCAAACTTGCTGCTATTGAATCTCAAGGTCAGCCGCAGGGTGGGTTGGGTCAGGCTTCACGTGAATATACCCCTGAGCGTGTTCCCGGTAACAATGAATTTGAAGACTCGCTTAACTGGCGAGAGTACGCCGCTTCACTGTACCCGTTCTTCCCGTCGACAAAATCTGTCGCTGCTAAAGAACGTAAGTCGATTGAAGACTTGAACCGCCAGATGGAGATGCGAGCACTTACGGGGTATTCTTCTGGAGGATACGCTTCTGGTGGCGCATCGCATCAGTGTCCGTTCTGCGGGAAATAAACACCTCCTTTGGAAGCAGTCTGATGTGGGTCAGGGTCCGGTTGGCTAAGTCCAACTCGGCCCGAATGTCTTGAAGCTCGTAAACAACCGAGTCGTTAGTGCACACGTGAGCGTAGATGTTGCCCACCAGCAGACCAGCAATTACAGCAAACTGATATGTTTTCATAATGTCCTCACTAAAAAGAAACTACACACCCAATATAGCAGGTGTGTAGGTAGTGTGCAAGTAGAATTACGATTCAACCCACTCGATGTCAGGTAGCGGAACAATGTGGCACTGGGCTATCTTGGCTTCAGGATTGACGTAGAACGGGTCTTCACCCTCGTTGAGAACAAGCACTTTAAGCTCCGTGTGGCAGTTGCTGTTGTCCACGAGCGTAGTTACCACAGATACCTTATGCTTGAGAAATAGCCCTGTGCGAGATGTCACCACAAGCCCGTAGCCGAACGGGACTTCAATAACGACTCCAGTTCCGATCAGTTGCACCTGTCCATGATAGACCTTCTCAGGCCGGTTGATACACGCGAACAGGTCCATCGCCCCAGCTTGTTCGTTGGGGTACTGCGGCAACTTTGCCGAGTCATACAGACGCTTGATTTTTACTTTCACTTGTTATCCTCTCGTGCGCTATGTTGAAATATTCTTCGTTGTTCTCTACACCAATAAAGTGTCTGTTTAACCTGACTGCTGCTACCCCACAAGGACCGCTGCCCATACAGTGATCCAAAACAACGTCCTTCTCGTCGGTGTAAGTCCGTAGTAACCACTCCAGCACTGCGACCGGCTTCTGTGTTGGGTGAACCTGCTGCTGTGCTGAAAAGTCCCGGCTGATACTGACAATACTGGTGGGGTAGCGAGTTCCTTCGTTCTCGAACTCAGTTCTAGGTTTCATCCCGTACTTGTGGTTATTGACTCGACCAACGTACCCTTCTGGGTTAGACGATCTACGCTTGTACGGCTCCCCTTCCACCATGATCGGATTGTACTTCGTTTTGCCGGGAGCAAATATCAGAATGTCCTCATGCACCTTCATCGGCCTTACTTTGGCTAACCCAGGGCTACCGCACTTGTTCTTGTCCCACACCAACGAATACTTGAACCACGGCAGGTTACTCATCACCACGGCGCTGCTGAACGGCTGGCTTCCGAAGAGAATAACGCACCCTGACTTTTTCAAAACACGGGTGTAGTGCTCCCACAAGCGATCCATCGGAAGAGTCTTATCCCACTCCAGCATTGTTGTACCGTATGGGAGGTCAACGCAGATACAGTCAATAGACTCCGGAACGATCCGTTCAAGAACCTCGAAGCAGTCCTTGTGGAGCAGCTTAAACATCACGCCCCCTTGTTCGACTCTAAGTTCTCCAGCCGCTTCAACTCTGCTTGCGCGTAAAAGATGATCTTCTTGATGTCTCGGGAGCAGGGCGAGTGGGCTACCAACCCGTAGCGATAACAAGCCCTGAAAATCTCACCAATTTGCGCGTTCATGTTACGGTGGCTAATCAAGTCTTGCAGCTGCTCCGCACCCTTTGGGAGAACGTAGTAGTTTGCGGACAGACCGTCGCTGGCTTCTTTATTCATTAGCACATCTCTAAGCTCCTTGCGCTTACCAAGACTGTTCGTAAGCTCTTGCCGTCCGATCCCAGAAAAACCCCACCGCAGTGGATCATGGTTACCAGTTTCTTCTTCCGCGATAAACTCTGTACACATTTCTTTCTCCTTATTCATTTCACCCACCCTAAAATTCTTCTCAAGTGTTCTGCTTGATACAACGCATCATCAAGGGCGTTGTGATGTGTCCCCGTGCGTTCAAATTTGACTTTGGACATGCTCTTGAGGGTACGATAGCACCTGTCGTTCCAGTAGCTCCACGGACGCTTGATACCTGTTGCGCGATATGCAGAACTCAGAATCACGTTATCAAAACTGGCACCATTGCCCCACACAGGTACGTCTGGACACCATGCAGCGAAATCTTCTAACACCTTACTAAGCGGTTCTCCTGGTCGTTTGAACGCGGCTCTGGCGGCGTCGCTCTGTTGCATCCACCACATGACTGTGGACGTGTCCATCTTCAACCCGACCTGCACGCAGGACTCAGGGTCTACAACCGTATAGAACAAGTCGTCAGTTATACCTTCCTTGCTGAACTTGACCGCGCCGATAGCGATAATGACAGATTCAGGGCCGTTCCCTAGCGTTTCTAAATCAAGCATTACATTAGACATCTCACCCTCCTAAATTAACCCACTGATAAACACCTTCGTCGTTCTCTTCAATCTGACCGTTCGCCAGAAGTTCCTTCCAAGCCTTACTGTTCTTACGTGGCAACTTCGGCAACACTGGACGATCCAACACACCTATGTCCATCAACAACTCTTTGCACTCTTTTTCGTACCACTCGTAGTCTACATCATCCGGGAACACTTCAGGAAGGTTCATGCACGGTTTGGCGCCTCTAGTTCTCGGAACCTTGTTACCGTTGGTTTTGTAATTGATTGTCCCTGTGACACCTTTGGCGTAGTACCATCGAATAGCTTTACCGATAGTCTCGTCACCTTTAACCGCGCCTCCGTTGACTACCCGAACCGTGACAAACTTGGTTATGTCCTTGCAAGAGCGAACTGTCTCCTCATACGGAGTACCTTCGGTCAGGTACGTAACAACCGCGTCGGTACAGATTTCATTCTGTGGAGTCTTCATCAGACTTGTTGGAGCGAAGATACCCTTGGTCTTGATCTTACCGTCAGTCTTTATGCTAATATAATTATTTACGTCGCGTGAGTGAATTGACTTATAGTGAGTTTCTTCCATCTTGAGGTTACATCGCTTCTCCCAAACCTTGATTATCTGCTGCATCCCCTCGTACTTACCCACCGGGCAGTACGTCACAATGCCGTCTGTGTTGGCGCTGATAACCTTGATCCCGTACCGCTCGAACGCTTCTGCCAGCATGAGCAGAGATAACTGCCCAGTTACCGTGGTATAGATCGTCAGTTTGGGGTTGTAGAGAACACTATATATGCTGCTGGTCTTTCCGAAGGTTCCATTTAATGTAATCTTAAGTCCTTCATTTTTAACAACTTTTCCAGAATGTTTGGCTTCAAGTCGCTCCTTCAATATTCCGCTAAACGCTGGAATGAACACATCTCCGAACGCCGCAGGAGACAGGCCCATATTGATCATCAGGTTCGGGTAATAGGACTCAACGTCCACGTCGACAAGCCTGTGAGTATCTGTGGTGTAGTAACTGACGCAAGACTCCTTGCTATGAAGCCCTCCGTTACCGATCTGGTAGTCGGTTGTCCCGATCCGAATGTTGGTGTTTTCTACTTCTTTTGGGATTTTGGCGTAACCGTTTTCATCGATCTCGAACACTACTTCACGTAGCATATTCAGCACGCTGTTGAGCAACTCACCGTGAAATTTTACATAATCCGGAGGCGTGTATCGGAACGACGTAAACCCCAATCGCTGCTTCTTAACCATCTGCCCCGTAGTTCGCTCTACCGTCTTGCTCAAAACAGCTTCCGCAATCTGCGCATCGCTCTTGGAGCGCAGATCAACCCCGTACATGGCCCCCATGTCGCTTCTTAGCCCGATACGCCCTTTGATGGCGTTATAGAGCCTCTGTGTGTTCTCAAGGTCGTTCCCGCAATACTCTCTAAGCAAAGCGCGATCTTCGGCCGAGATGAATGCGTCCGGTTCAATCGGTAAGTCCTGCATCTTTGGGCTGTGAAGCCGACCGGCGTAAATCTTCAAGCTGGTGTTGACCCCAGGCGCAGGTTCGATCAAGTCGATGTGATCAACGCTTACCGTCTTGAAACGTAGTTGTGTCTCTAGTTGCCACGGTTTCTTTTTATCCTTGATACTCAGGTTAGACATCCACTTGATCTGACCACAGTTAGCTCCACTCAACGCATACGAGAGAATCGGCAAGTCGTAACTTATCCCGTTGAAGGTTACCAGAGTAATACCCGGTCTACTGATCAGATCGTTAATGCCCTTGGTATCCAGAGGGTGACCGTCGTACATCTCGAAGTCACGTTTCTTACCGTTCTCAAGCATGAACTTGGCTAGGAAATAATTGCGATACACCTCGCAATCAAGGAAGACAATCATTTGCCCACCACCAATCGATCAATCTCCGCCAATTCCTCCTGAAGCTCCTTGCAGTCCTGATTACGCTCGTCAAGTCGTGATGCCAGTTCTTTGCATAGCTCACAGAGGTTAATATCCGTGCTCGGCCACATGTTGCACATGCGGATCAGGTCCATATCGCTGTATTGATCACCGTACATTTTCTATATCTCCTACTGTTTATGTTTCTTAGCATTCTCATACGCTTCAATTACAGCTTTAGCGAAGCCGATCAGGTTCGCGTCAAACCAAAGCGCGTCGTGTTCATATCCCGCGTCAGGCACGCATGTGCACAACCCGTGTTCCTCTGCGATATTTACAATATCTTTCTCACTAAGCCCCATGATCTCTACTCCTTAACAGTTGATAGCACTTACCTGTAATCCACCCATCACGTGGCAGATGGTAACCTGTACTTCCATCCCACCCTACGAACGCTTCATCGTACCACTGGATATTAGCCGTCACACCTTTATTTTGCAAGAAGTTTTGCAACTTCGCTAGATTGTTAGCCCAGCGTTGCCACGTGTGGTCGTCAATTACAGTCTCGTTCAGCTCGTAGTACAGGCATGAGTGGATCAGCATTTGGGACCGTAGGCGTTTGAGTTCCTGCTTCCAGTCCCATCCTTCAGGTCGGTCTTTCACACCTTGATTCCCATCGCTGTCTGCCCGTCCTTGTTGTACCTCCCTCGAACACTATAGCTGCGCTCCCTTGGAACAGATTGCACCTTGTAGAAGATCATCTGCCCAATCGCATCTCCTGGGCGCAACCGGATACTGTGCCACTGGGTAAGATTCTTAAGCTCAAGGGTCAGCGAGCTTCCGTGCCAGCCAGGGTCACAGTGTCCGCTATGCAGGTGTTCTAATCCGATCCTTGCCATACTCGACTTCAGGTAATACTCAAGGTCAAGGTTATCGGGTAGGTGGAAGATCTCAACGCTGTGGGCAAGAATGAACTCGCCGGGGCGCAGAACGTAGCCTATCTCGGGGTCCATAACGATCTTTGTCACGCTCAATTGCTCGCGCTTGCGGTAGTCAATCACCTGCTGCGCATCAACGTACCGCTCAACGTAGATTGTGTTGCCAAGGTGGATGTCTAAACTTGTGGCATTGATGGCCTCTGGCTTGTATCCATCGACAACACCGGCCTCGCACAGCTCTTCAATACTTAGAAAACTCTCCATTACATCATCCCTTTCAAATGCGACAAGTCGCTCAAAACTTCATTAAATTCCTTACCGTTCTTGCTGGCAAAGTTCTGGACAATCTCAACAAGTGCTTCGAGAACTACGGAGTTCTCTTTTGGCAGTCGGACTGAGCCAACAAGCTCGCCTTTTTTGTTGATCCAGAACTCGGCAGTGAAGCGGGTATCTTTCACAAAGCACCTGTAGCTGACGTAGACCCGGAACGCTCTTTCCACGACGCCCACGCCCATACAGGTAGCACAAACGGCCATCCAACTACTATGATAGCAAACGCCGATGGGCGGCCTCGCAAGTTATTCTTATACTTGAACTCGTCAGGGTGTATGTGGTTGAGAGCTTCTGCAATTGTCTCGAAGAGCCATAGTGAAAAGCACACCGTCACGCCGGCCCACAGGTACGTTATCACTAATATAATTTCTAATGCCACAACGTTTCTCCTTTTTTGTTGTCCGAGTTGGGAGCCGAACAACTGTCTTTTGCGCAGTCCGCCGCATACATCTCTTCTGCACACCTTTTGCACCGGAACGATCGTTTGTCTTGGTCGTCCCAAGTAGCACTACATTGGATGCAGTTACCTGTGTAATCGCCAGGTGCGTATCCGTAGACCTTCAGATGCCGCCAACCGAGCACGTCTTTCATGTTCAGTTTCGTCATTTCTTACTCCCGGCTTCAATCATATCCGCATCCTCTTTACTCAGACCATAACCAACCGCGTCGTGCGGGGAAATCTTTAGCTCAGTGATGTATGGTGGAAGCTTGTCTGGAATGTTCTCGCAGTTCCAGAACCATACTGGGTCTGCTAGAGACCTCAGGTTAACGTATTGGTAAGTGATACCCAAACCCTGCATAATGTCTACTGGCCGCCCGGAAGTTAGAAACCAGTCATACCTGAGATGCTTCATCTCTTCGCCTCTAGCTTCTTGTAATACCCTTCCAACTCTTTCTGGATTTCCCAGAACGCTTTCATCACCGCAACTATTCGGTCGTGTGCTTCGTCAGGTATATCGACAATTCCACTTAAAGTTGGGTACTTTTCAGGGTCGTAAACATCATATAACGGGTACAACTCGTCTGCAAAAATAAACACTTTCACACTACACCCCTTTCAATACACTTCGAACAATACCAACGCTGCCGGGTTTTACTTATGGGCCGGTAGCTCCCTTGATGCGTGTAACTCTTGCAATTGTGGCACACCTTGGCACCGTGCGGGATGTCTTTTCTGATGTCCCACATTACTTACCCTCCCCCGGAGCAAACACCTTATCCTTCTCGCACGTTGGAGGCCCGTCAAAAATGAAGTCCATCAGTTGCCTAACTTCGACTCTCCCGTAATGCCAATGTGAGTTCTTCAATGCGAATTGACTCTTTCCATTCATCTGAGATTCTATAAATCTTGCAATCTCTTCCCTCGTTTTCATCACTTTACCTCCTTCACGTAATCGAGTGCTGCCCACAACAGGTTCTCGGCTTTGAACAACGCGCCTTTTGTGTCTGACTCCGAAAGCAGCATCTTGTAGGTCATGTCAATCGTGCGTAACAGTTCGTCGCGCTGCTTGGTGAGGCGGTCAATTTTCTCTCGTGACTCCTGCACTTCGATGGCAGGCTCTTCTGGAATTCCTCCGCAGGCGGCGACGGCTTCTAAAATCTCAGTCGAATGGCGTTGGCAAGCATTGACACAGGCCACGATGCGTCGGGCATTTTCTTCAGACAAGTTCGCGTCACTTACGATGGCGCATTTGCTGTTGATGATTTGTGTTAGCCACCCTTTATCGGATGATTCGCCAGCAGTTACCCACGGTTCTTTAGTGTGTTCCATCTCACTTCCCCTCCCACTTGGCGAGTGCGTTAACTACCTTCGTGTGCCACGCATTCATATCAACGACGGCGGGGAACATGTGTCCATCAATTCGCTGTTCCTTGACCGCTCTCAACGCCTCAACCAGTTCGTCACGTTGCTGGGTGAGTCGTTCGATTTGTTTTTGTTGATCGTTCCAACCATTAAGCCACGCAAGGTTCTTATCAATCAGTTCGTCGCGCTGCTTGGTCAGCCGTTCAATCTCTGCCGCCTGTTTCTCAAGCCCTTCTTCGTGTAGATGGCTAAACATCTCACTTCCCCTTCCACTTGGCTAGAACCCGATGGGCGTCTTCTGCCACAATCTTTGCGGTTAAGGACTGCGTTGAGAATCCTTGGCAAACCCCAATGGTGGAGTTCAACGCCTCCACCAGTTCGTCACGCTGCGCCTCCAACTCTTCAATCCGGTCGGCGGCTCGCTCTGGGTCTTTGCTAAACATCCCGTACATAGGGCCACGCAGTCTTTCTACTAAGTCGTTCATACCCTTACCTCCATCCACTGTCGCAATACACTGTTAAACATATCTACCTGAAACCCATCGAACTTCATCGTAGTGTCGAACTTGTGTTGCTGTCCGACACGTACTGCATTATCCCATCTGTTCTTGCACTGCTTACCGAACGTGGTGCACACTATTTGATTCGGTCTGGGCTTGTCAATTACTGTTTTGCACACGGGGCAGACGATCATCATTTCTCCAATACAATCTCAAGTTCAAAGTCTTCTTGTACCGCAACGCGCTAATGTGCGAGGTCTTCCAAAACGCTCCGTCCCAGTAAGCTACTCGCTCATATTCCGTGGGATCAACGGACACTTGGTAGTACCCTGGAACGTCAGGCGTTGGGCTAGGTTCCTGCCAGTCTTTGTATCCGGCGTTCACCCAACAAGCTCCCGATAAATTTTATCTGCTTCCACCCTCAGTTTCTCCGCTAGGTCAGCAGACATGGGGCACCTTTCGATGGACGACAACAAATCAAGCACGTTTCGGTAGTCTTGCCAAGTCATTTCAGAACCTCCTTCTCCAGCTTGACCAGTACCTCGCCGAGTTTTTCAAGCAAGTAGTCAGGCAATGGTTTCCCTACTGAAAAGCTCCACGATTCGAGAGCGGACAGGAGCATGAGGATGTCGAGGTGGTCTTGTTTGGTCATTTCAGCGTCTCCACGAACTCATTCAACGCATCGCAAATAAACCGTGCCTCGGCCTCTTTCCAGCAGATGCAAAGCAATCCTTTCGGGCCGAAGATGTCGTAGCGTTTGCCTATTCCGCTTCTGAGTTCATATCGGTAGGTCATTCGTCTACCTCAACTTCCTTATCTTCTGACGGGACGCGCTTCCATCCTTGACGGGCGATGTAACTCTCATCAAGCAAACGCAACTCGCCAGCGAAGTCGCGCCAGCCAAAAAACTTCACTTTCTTCTTCGGTGGCGGGGCGATGCGGTATTTATATTCTCCAGACCAAGAATTGCCTGACCATTCGTGCCAAACGCTGCCATGAGCACACTCAACCCTCTTCCCTTCCAGCTTGGCCTTTGCGGCCTCAAGTAGTGTTAGGCTCATCTCACTTCCCCTCCCACTCGTCGATCAACTGGTGGCGCTCCCCTTCCCAATTGCAAGCCAAACACACCGCTTTCGCGTTAGAGTCATGCGGTTTGACGCTATGGCAGTAAAACTCGCCGCCATTAACCTTGTACGAAGTCACGGCCCTTACGATTACCTCATCCGATGCACACTCAGGGCACACAAATACGTCGTCATCCGTCATTTCTCAACTCCTTCCAATACAGCCTCGCAAGCAATCTGTATCCGTGTGGTTTCGTTTTGCACCTTGGCAAACGTTTCATCGCATGGGTTGGCATCGAAGGCTTCCAGAACCTCACGGAGATCGGTCAGCATTTCGTCAATCATTTCTCAATCCCTTTCAGTGCTTTCCACTTGGCGATGTGTGCGCTCCCCGCGTCCGTCAGGACGCACCGTTGCAGCTCTTTGGCGATGGCGGCTTGCCTGAGACTGATTTCTAGCATCTCACTTCCCCTTCCATGGGAGGAGTGCTGTACGGGCAAATAAAATATCCCCGTCGTTGTCGGGGTCGCCGATCATCACACTGAGCGCACCGACCAATCTCCGGCATGCCTCAACCAGTTCGCCCGTGTTGGGCGGGGCTGTACGTGGTTTGCCACAGTGCGGACATCGGTCGATCCGTAGCTCCACGTCATTTTGCAGAAGAGCCGCGCAGTCATGCTTCCACGCCACAGGTTCACTCGCCGGGGTTGGTTGTGGGGCTGTGTAGAGGGGTGCCTTATTCTTGCTTGTGTTTCTCCACGACAAGAACTTTGTTCCGTCGGCGTTATGACCTAGCCAAGCAACAGGCTTATTCGCCTGCGCTTTGAGTGCCTGAATAACCTCAACCATCGTATGCGTCAGATCAGTGCGCGGGTCGTCAAGGGCTTTGCTGATTGACTTCAGCTCAGTCTTGAGCGCTTGAAGCTCTAGCCGATACCCTTCGCATTTATCCCACGCTGCGGCGCTGTCGTCTTGGTAAAACTTCCGGCTCTTTTGCGCCTCTTCAAGTTCAGCCATCAAATCCTTGAACAGGTTGTAAGTCTCCACCCGCTCAATCGGCAGATCAGGGCGATCCATCAGGACTCTGGCGCGGCTCACTTGGTTGTCGTGGTTGGCTTTCCAGTGGTCGCGCTCCTTCATTAACTTCTCGCATTTGGAGATCAGCAGGCCGACAATCGTATAACCGTCGTCTTCCCAAGGAATACCAAAGGCTTCAAGGTGCGCGGTGGCCTCGGCTGAAAGTTTAAACCGCTCTTGAATCAGCTTTTCACGGATTGCTTCCAACTCTTCGATCCGGTCGGCGGCTCCCTTACAGAGATTTGTCCCGTCAAGTGAATCTAATTCTTTCCGCAGTCTTTCCACTAAGTCGCTCATTTCAATACTCCACGCGATCAATCAAGAAATCGTTATGGCAGTGAGGACATTCAATCATCCAACCCCTTAGCTCGTCCCATCGGTTGCCGAAGATCCGTTGAGAAATATCGTTGTCTCCGTTGTCTCCTTCGTATTGCACAAGATCAACGTCTTTCTTGCAGTGTGGGCATTCAACATCCAGTGACCAGCCCAAGAACGCAATGCTCATTTCAATTCTCCTAAACTGGAACACATAAACCACTCTTCACCAACTTTTACCGGCTGCTTATTCAGGCACTGAATCAGTACAGCCTCGCTATCTCTACTCACCTTCAGCTCGGCAGCATATACGGCTGCGAGCGTTATCCACGTTACCAGCACAAGAGCAATACTGATAGACATCACCAGTTTGGTACGCTTACGCTCGATCTCTTTGGGGTTGTAGCCAGACATTTTGCAACAGGTCGTCCAGTCAAGTCCAGCGCGTTGGAGCCACTCGGCGTATTCTTTATCAGTCATGTCAGGCTTGCGAATCATTTTCGTTTCCAAATTTGATCTCAATTAACTTCGCCGTTTCGAGATAAATTTTTCCGTAATAGGAATCCTCGCCGTGCGTTTTTATAACCGCTTCCCGGAACAGTTCCAAAGAATCAAAGAAGCATCCCGCTCTAACGAAAGCCCCCTTGTCGGTGTTGAACGCGAGCAACGTATCTTCGCGGGAGCCTATCGGACCGAGCGTGAAGAATCCGTTATTCTTTATCCTCCCGAACTTTTCACCCAGATCGGCACCACACAGATAGGCACCACGCAGATTGGCATCACGCAGATCGGCACCACCCAGATCGGCACCACACAGATCGGCACCACGCAGATTGGCATCACCCAGATCGGCACCACGCAGATAGGCATCACGCAGATCGGCGCCACACAGATTGGCATCACGCAGATCGGCACCACGCAGATTGGCACCACACAGATAGGCTTTACCTTCTTCCACTGCAAATCTGATAGTCTCAACGTCGAATTCGCACAACGTAGCGCCAGAGAACCTATGTTTAATTGCGATCATTTACTTACCCTCCGAAGAGAAATCATTGCCTCCTTGACGACGTGCATGCGGGTAAGCGTATCCGCCAGTTTAATCTGATGCGCCTTGATCTTGGCAAGTAGGTACTCTTCATCACTTTTCAGCCGGGCAAGCTCGCCGTCCAGCACGAGCAACCCAAGGCCGATGTCACTAACCTTTACGTCATCTACAAACATCTCAACCTCCTATTAACATGAACACAACCTAACCTGAAACGTATCTTAGGACGCCTTCTTTTTGGAGTCAAGCTCTTTTTTAACTTTCACATCAAGCTGACTCGTTACGAGTTCCAACCCTCCTGTGAATGCCTGCTTGGAAATGTCGATCCTCCATGTCTTGACTGAACCCGCTACGATCCCTGTCCCGGTAGTGATGCAGCAATCAAACCTGCGGTCACGCAGAACCCCTTGGTCCTTAAGCGCCTTGGCGATACTGTCCAGATCAACCCCCTTACGAACGCTGTAGTCCCGCAAGGTAGATGCAGAGATGCAGCAACGGTTCTTCTCAATATCCACCCGCCCGACGATCTTACCCCGCAGAGTATTTTGGAGGTTCCCGTTGTTGAGAATGGCAATCTGGTCCACGTGATCGTGCAGGAACTCGCTGATGAACCCTGCGTCGGTGGCCTTGAACGAATCCACCTTGGCCCTGGTACTGACAATCTGACTAAGAACCCACTCCAGCACCCGCTCAACGTCGAACGGCAACAACTCCAGCATACGAGCGATCCGACCACCGACAATACAAGCTGCAATCAAGGCTGTCCAGAACCGCTCCGCGCTGTTCTCACCGATTACTTTCTCGATCTCAGTCATGCAGTCAATGAGCATGGTGCGAATAAGCTCACGGTGCACGGTGATGTACGCGACGAACACCGGCCCCGCTAGGCCGTAGTTCTGACTGAGTTTGGACTTGAACAACTGACGTGCTTCGGCTGGGGTAACGTCAAGGTCTTCACGTTTCGGACCTCGGTATTCGAACACCCGCATTGACTCTGCTGTAGCTTGGCCTCGGTAGTTGTGGAGGCGTGTGTAGGTGCTACGGTTGCTGGAGAGTACGCCGACTGTGGACCACCGCTCTCTACGATCCGATATGGTGCCGTCCTGATTCAGACGGTCACGACCTTTACCTTGGCTCACAGCATAGAATAGGTCTGCCAGAGCCTTGATGTCCTTCTCATCTGTACCTGAAAAGTCGTCCAGAATGACCGGCAGGTTACTCAGTGCTGCCAACTTGGCGATGACCGTCTTCTCAGTGTCTTGCGGGGTGATCAGTACGTCCTTGTTCTCCGGGGCGCCGTAGACGCTCATTACGGCCTGCTGCATGGTCGTCTTACCGGTACCGCCCTCATCGATGATGGAGATGATCCCACCGTCGAACCCAGTAAGCTTGAGGATAGGGGCGCCGAAGGCGGCTAGGAACGCGAAGGCGAACGGCTCTTGGCCCTTGCGCCCGTATGTGGAGATAACGTCCTTCCACTCAGCCAGATCGCCCTTACTCCCCACGTAGCGGTCAGCGGCTACGTTCTTCTCCATCAGCGACTTGGGGACAGGCACGGCCATGCCGTCGCGGCGATACGCCTTGTAACCGAGCACGAACTGTTCGTCGTCAAACCCCTGCCAGCCCATACGGGCTACGAGGTCAATGCTCTTTTGGGTTTTCTGAAGTTGGCAGATGTAAGCGATGATGTAATTGACGAGACGTTCAAGAGGCTTACCCGGTTGAACCAGCACCCCTGCACGGGAGAGAACTTCAGTTACAGCGTTACGGTCATAGATGGTCGACAGCGGGATGGAGAACTCGCGCATCCCGTCAATAGGCAGATGGACTTGCCACAGGACCGTATCTTCTTTGTGCGTTGCATCGTAAACTCGGCCTATCGGGTACAGGTCATATTCATAGACCACCTTGGGGGCCATCGGAGCGCCGCTGGCGTCTGTCTGTACGATGATGATCGATCCGTTCTCGCTACGAGTGTAGGGGTCTGGCGGGTTGGGGATAGTGACTGTTGTACCGCCCAACGTTACCTCCGGCGGAGGCGCAGCCTTGAACACGCGGCCTAGTGTAATTGGGGACTTGATCTGACCCTTGTATTCGCACTTGTCACAGCCCCCAGGATTGACCATCTCGAACCGCTCACAGAGCGTTGGGCCTATGTTCTCAGCCGTCAGATGGTCCAGTTTGGCATTGGTAGCGTCTTCGCTGTACTCTGGATGCCCTGCCGACAGCCTGTGAGCGAGTTTAACCCCGTTGGGCATGTGCCTGATCAGGGCTAGCGAGGCGAACCAGTACGGCTCCTTAACGTCCCCCTTGGCCTTGGCGAACTCCTTGAACTGATTGCATGATGTGACGATCTGCTTGGGGTCTACCTCCGATGGGATGTCTACGTGCTCTGATAGACCAACATCCAGCTTCTTGACTTTAGACCCGTCGCCAAACAGGTCATGGATGTCCATCTTGGGCGCTTCCAGTTTGAACACACCCTCAAGGCGGTCAATATGCGCTGTCCAGTCAGGGTAAGATGTGATCTTGATCGGTGTCGGGTTAAGAACCCTAACCGGGCGACCTTGGGGGCCGTATATCTCCTTGCGGTTGGTTGTTCCCACAGGGCGCAGGATTGAGCACACGTCCGACGTTCTAGAGCGATCAGCAAAGAACCCGGCTTTGGCAACGATGGCCTTGAACCGCTCGGCAAGACTCTTCCATACGTCAGCAGTGATGTCTTTGTCCAAGGGCCAGTAGAGATGCAACCCACCGCCGGATGCAACGATCAGAGGGGTCGGTAAGCCCGTCTTCTTGAGGAAGCCTTCAAGCTCCTTCAGCGCGATCTTGGGGGTGGGATAGTCCTTGCCGGGGCCGCAGTCAATGTCCAGCCAGAAACACCTCGCCCATGCGATGTTATCGAATACACGGACTTTCTTCTTACCGTCGACGGTGATGAACTTCTCTTTGAGAGTCGAGCACCCGTGGTAGACCGTCAATCCTTGCGCGTCGGCATCCTGCATCCAGAGCGCCATACCCTGAACAGACTTGAATAATTCGTGCTTCCAGTAGTCAAAAGGCTTGCCCGTCTTGTCGTTACCTCGGGCCGGTTTGGCTGCTACGTACAGACCGCTACTTGGGAGAATGAGCGAAAGAAACTCACGAGTGTCCATCAGGACTCCCTAATAAAGAAATTGTTTTTGGAGACTTATATTACGTCATCACTTTTCACTTCGCAAATACTAACTTATTTTGCTGGAGTTAAAACTTTCGATATTTATCCCAAAGATGAAGCGCAGCTTTACCTTCGCTAGAATTTCTACAACCCTCAATTAAAAACGATACGCACGCGGATAATTTGGCGTGCTGGCCTAAAATCTGATCCGGTGTAGCGTCGTGAAACTTTCTACTAAACACGGGTTCTACCTCGCAAACGTTAGTTGCGGGAGCAGCAAAATCTATATATTTATTGTAAATTTTGACCTGTCGTTCCAGCTCTTCAATCCGGTCAGCGGCTTCGTGTCCAAGTTCATCTGTCCAACCAATGTGACGTAACCTTCCAATTAATTTCACAACAACCTCCCAAAGTGGCGTTACTCGATTTATTTTGCAAGTGGCCCCTTACGGGGGCCAGTCGGTCGGATTGTCTCTAAGGCCAGTTCTAGTGCGATTGGACCTTTCTACCCATACCAGACGGTATACTCGGTTACGCCCTCCGACTCCCTACCTTTCGGGAAAACTTCTACTTACTCGAACGAGCCGATAATATCGGCCAAGTCTGCGTCGTCATCGTCGCTGACAACTTCAGGCTCCACTACCGGAGCGGGTTTCGGTTCTTCCTTCTTGATCCGTCCTGCGGGTTTCGGTGCGGCTACAGCCGCAGGCGCAGGTTTGTCAGCCGGCTTGTTGGAGTCAAACTCGGCAACATCCGGGGCAGATACTTCGCCCGATACAGCTTCGGTTGAGAAGTCGAAATCGCCGTTCAGGAGGTCTTTTACTTCGTCGGAACCAACGGTTGCCAGTACGTACTTCGCTTCGGCGTCGGTCAGGTTACGTGACGGGGAGAAGAAGACTTTCGGAACCGACGAGTCCATATCGAACGATACGCGGTGGACAATCTCTCCCAAGTCGGTGTTGAACCCGGACAGGAACTTGACATATGCCTTGAGCGGGAACTTGCGCTGGTCAGTAAGGCCATCACCGAACAGACTGATGCTGTTGACGTTGAGTTCGTACAGGGTGTGTTCTTCATCACCGGGCATGGTGACAATCAGACGCTGGCTGAACGCGCAAGCGATGGACTTACGACCGTCATCAGAGACCTTGGACCCCTTGACGTTCTGCGGGCAGGTCTGGCAGTTGGCGCATTGGGCTTCCTTAGCCTTAGCGTCCGGCGTCTTACCGTCCAAGCTGAAGCAGGTCGGGGCTTCCTTGCTACCCGGCTGGTACTTACCCTTGTAGAACGTGCGTTGGACATTCTCTGCAACACCAACAACCATAATGTCCAGATACGGCTCGTCACGGACTGCGACCTCCTTACCACCGACGACGAGGCGGAACCGGGCGCCCTTGAGACCGATACGATTGCGACCGCCTGACGAGGCGAGCGAAGCGGACAGATTCAACTTACCCTTGAGCGGTGATGCGAGTGCGCCACCGTTAGCGAACAAAGCGACTTGTGTAGACATAGTTTCATTACTCCTTGTGATTATTTGGGTTGAGTTTTTGCTTGAACAACTTGCTGTGCGTTAAGCCACTGGGCAAACGCTTCTTTGGTAAATTTCCACTCGCCGCCGAGCTTGATTGCTGGCAGTCCGCGATTCTTGCGGTATTTCCCCACGGTGTTGATCGACACGCCCATATACGCGGCGATGTCTTTGGCTGTCAAAAGGTCTTCCATTAGTTACTCCAAGATCAAATGCACGTTGTAGTGCACTGGCTTCCGTAGCAGCAAGTTGTGCAGATTTTCATCTTGCCGTTATCGAAAATTGTGTTGGTTGTGCATGTGGCGTACACCGCCGTTGCGAATAGCATGGCTCCAAGAGCCAAAACGAGTTTCTTCATTAACTTCTCCTGATTAAAATTTAGCCGTAGCCGTCGACGTAGCCGTTGCCGTCGCCGTAGCCGTAGCCGTTGCCGTTGCCGTAGCCGTAGCCGTAGCCGTAGCCGTCGCCGTAGCCGTTGCCGTTGCCGTAGCCGTCCATTACGCTTTCCATACCGGCACCGAATCTATTGAAACTTTGGCTTGATCAGATACGTCCAGAATTTCAATCACCTCCAGCAACTCAACACGCGGAACGGCTACAGGAAATTTGCAGGATTTCGGCTTACTCACCCCGTCCACTGCCAACTGGGACAACGAAGCTGCACCTTCCCAATACCACAAGCGACGTGCGTCCCGCATGACAACTTCTCGACCGTTGCGCGACTCGATATACCCAGCAAACACCCCCGCCGAGAAAGTACGAACGATCTTGTAATCTGACGGGGTGCGCGAATCTTTCTTGACATACTCAATACCGTTAACTACCAACACATCTTGATCCATTTTAACCTCTCCTAATTGACACAACAGTTTCTCGAAAGATATCGATCCCGCTAGGCAACTCGCCGTTGTGTTCCTCCATGTAGGTCTTGACAAACGCTGCTGACACCCGCTTCTCGAATAGGTCCGGCGCATTATGCTCCGCTGCCCAGTTGAATGCCAGATCGAAGTCTGCCGGGGATGCTCGCAGTTTGATCTGTTTGTACGCCGTACCGCTAGCAGTCTTGACCGACTCCGCCCCCAACTTCTCCAGGTTCTTGAGCAGCCACAGTTCCAGTTTCTCTTGCTGCTGCTTCAGACCAACGTCTTGCTCCTCCCATGCTTTCTTGAGTTCGTTACGGCGATCTCGGATTTTTACGAATGCTGCGACTACTCCTTCGGCTGTAATAGCCATCACTCTTCCTCCTTAAAACGTTCGCGCCCAGCTAAGGCGTTCAACTCCTCAACTGTACTAATGCGACTTGCTATGAAACGTGAAAGTATTTGATCAATTCGGTCCAATCGGCATTCTAGGTCTTCCAGTTGGCCCCTTTCAGACTCAGCCCAAAGTAAAGCACTTACTGCTCCTTCCATATCAAGCGGGGCGCGGACCACCGTCATAAACTGGTACGCCTGCGTATCTACAAGCTTCATATCACTCTTCCGCCTTTCCCTTAAATGTGTAACCGCCGCGTGATAACTCTGCAACCATGCCAGCCCTTAACGATGCGAACGTCCGCAGAACTTCACCCCAGGTGTCACTCTCTTGCGTGTACTTCAGGCACTCAGCTTTGGCCTCTGGGTTTTCCGACCGAACATACTCCATCGCCTTAGTCTTGGCGATGCTAGTCAAAGTGTCTCTCTTGTTTTGCAACTGCTGGAAATACGTCTCCATCAGCACGTATGCACTGTCTCCCATCACTCTTCCTCCTTAACGTAAGCCTTCAAACGATCAATCTTGGTCATGTAATAACTGACCATGCTTGTGTGATACTCCGTCGCGCTGTGGTGCTCCAACAGGCAACGTTTGGACTCTTCCAACTCCTGCTGTGCCAGTAGCTTAGCACTAGGCTTGCGATACAGGTTCTTGAGAAATTCAAGCATGTTTTACCTCCGCACGTCGTATCCCATCACCACGAAGCCCGATATATGACCAACCATTGTTGAATTTCGCGCACAGCGTCCCGTTCATAACTTCGACGGCCTCAATGACTTCCTCCTTACAACCTCCAAAGCCCTGTTGCCTGACAAATACTTTTTCTCCGACTCGAAACTTCTGAGGGTTATGGTTACACATTTCCACTATCTCCTTAAAGTTACATCACTAAACAGAATCAACCTACAACTGCATACTAAGCTCTACAGGTTCTTGAGAAATTCAATCATTTCAAATTCTCCGGTATAGCTGGCATCTTTCTGTGTTCCCACCACTCACTTCCGTCATACTCACAACGAGTAGACCATGTTCCGTCTTTGTGCCAGAGAGTGCCGTACAGTTGTTGCGTCCCATACCCAGCGTCGTAATCGAAATTCAGCTTCTTAAGAAAGCCCTTTTGCGCAGCACCCGTTTTCAGCTCGTACACTTCCGTTTTCG